>SKEF01000443.1_pt1 | contig 42420 bp, 41 predicted proteins | sample 4826691 | NCBI WGS metagenome assembly SKEF01 (sample SAMN11008816, study PRJNA524170) | human gut metagenome | biome: Human fecal sample; material: Feces; isolation source: fecal sample from pouch patient p23, p27 | host: Homo sapiens | place: Israel: Tel-Aviv | collected 2016-08-24
CCTAAATGGAGAGATGATAATTATTCTATAATAGAAAGAATACATCATCTATATTCTCCAACTGGACGAAATCCATATGAATTTATTTATTTTGATAAAAGACATAATGGGGTATTTAAGGCCATTGTTCACTATTTTACATTACATTTGCGTTGCTTCTTTCCCCATTTGTTTTGCTTTAACTATACAGAAAAAGAATAATTATGATTATACGAAGTAAAGCACCACTCCGTCTAGGTTTGGCAGGAGGTGGATCTGATGTATCGCCATATAGCGATATATACGGAGGTTTGATATTGAATGCTACAATTAATTTGTATGCATATTGTACAATCGAAGAGACTGATGACAATCAGATAACTATCAATGCGTATGATGCGCATTGCAATAAGAGTTATCCAATGACTGAATGCCTGGAGATTGATGGTGAGGCAAGTCTCATCAAGGGTGTATATAATCGAGTGGTAAAGGATTTTGGCGTAGGTGCTAAATCTTTTAAGATTACTACTTACAATGACGCTCCAGCTGGTTCTGGCTTGGGAACATCATCTACCATGGTAGTTTGTATTTTAAAGGCATTTGTAGAGTGGCTTGGTTTACCATTGGGTGATTATGAGATTTCCCGACTTGCATACGAGATAGAACGTAAGGATTTGGGATTGTCTGGTGGTAAGCAGGATCAGTATGCTGCAGCTTTCGGTGGCTTCAACTACATGGAGTTCTTGCAGAACGATATTGTAATCGTAAATCCTTTGAAGATTAAGCGATGGATTATTGATGAATTGGAGACAAGCATGCTTCTTTACTTTACAGGCAAGAGTCGTAGTAGTGCAGCTATCATTGAGGAGCAAAAGAAGAATACTTCTCATGGTGATAATGATGCTGTTGAAGCTATGCACAAGATTAAGCAGAGCGCCAAGGACATGAAACTAGCTATTTTGAAGGGTGATATTGATGGATTTGCTGACATTCTTCGTGAAGGATGGGAAAATAAGAAGAAGATGGCAAATAACATCACCAATCCTATCATTCAGGAGGCTATGAATGTTGCGATGGCTGCTGGTGCTAAGGCCGGAAAAGTTTCTGGTGCCGGAGGTGGCGGTTTTATCATGTTCGTGGTAGAACCTACTCGTAAAAAAGAAGTGGAAGAGGCTTTGAAGAAACTTAATGGTTTTGTGATGCCATTCCAGTTCTCTGATGGTGGTGCTCATGGATGGAAGATTTATCCAACAGACGATGTTACTGCTTTGAAAGGTAAAAAGGTAAAAAAGTAAATCTTCATGGAAAAGCATATTGAAACACTAGTACAACGTTATCCTCAGCTGGAGAGTTGTAAAGATGATATTTTGAAGGCTTATCAAATCCTGGAGGAAGCTTATTCGGCTGGTCGCAAGTTACTGGTAGCTGGTAATGGAGGTTCTGCATCAGATTCAGAGCATATTGTCGGTGAGTTGATGAAGGAGTTTAAGTTAAAACGCAAGATTTATGCTGCTCAGATTGACCGATTGATGCAGATAGATGCAGAAATGGGTACTGTGTTGGCTGATCATCTGCAAGGTTCGCTTCCTGCCATCTCTTTGGTTGGAGAACCTTCATTAACTACCGCATTTATGAATGATGCCGTTCCTGTTTTAATCTTCGCCCAGCAGGTGAATGGCTTAGGTAGAGCTGGTGATGTTTTCTTGGGTATCTCAACTTCTGGTAATAGTAAGAATATACTTTATGCAGCTGTTGCTGCAAAATCTAAGGGTTTGAAGGTGATTGGTCTGACCGGTCAGAACGAAAACAGATTGGAAACATTTGCAGATGTTTGTATCCATGTCCCAGAGACTGAGACATATAAGATTCAGGAACTTCATCTTCCTGTATATCATTGCTTGTGCTTGATGTTGGAAGAAAAATTCTTTGGAAATTGATAAACTCACACGAATCGCAAGGATTAATATCTATTCGTGTTATTCGAGAGATTCGTGTTCAAAACTAAACTCGTATGAAAACAATACTTATGGCGGGCGGTAGAGGAACCCGTATCGCTGAACTTTTTCCTAACATACCCAAACCACTGATTCCTGTGGCGAGTATGCCTATTCTTGAAAGAGAAATAAGATCTCTCTGTGCGCAAGGTTTTAAAGATATCATTTTGACCGTAGGTTATCTAGCCAACAAGATTATTTCCTATTTTGGAGATGGCAGTCAGTTTGGAGCAAAGATTGATTATTTTGTAGAAGAGTCTCCTCTTGGCAATGCTGGTGCTTTGTTTAGACTGAGGGAAAAAATAGGTGATGAGCCTTTCCTTCTCTTGAACGCGGATGCAGCATTCGATGTTGATTTCAATCGTATGGTTGCATTCCATCAGAATCATGGAGGTCTTGTTACTCTGTTTACTCATCCTAATTCGCATCCATACGATAGTGGATTGATTATTGCAGATGAAAACGGTCATGTAGAGAAATGGCTTGCCAAGGAAGACGAACGTCCACAGTGGTATGACAATCGAGTGAATGCTGGTCTTCATGTGATAGATCCCAAGGTTTTGGATATTAGTTTGAAAACTCTTGAAATCAGCAAAGAGTCTGGATTCCCACAAGGAAAGGTTGACTTGGACCGACAGATACTCAAACCTTTGTGTGGCTCAAACATGATGTTCTGTTATGACAGTCCTGAATATGTAAAGGACATGGGTACACCAGAACGTTTTCATCAAGTGGAGGCTGATTATAAAAATGGTGTTGTTCAGGCAAAGAATCTTACCAACAAGCAGAAAGCCATATTCCTTGACCGTGATGGAACAATCAATAAATATGTGGGATTCCTTCGCAATATAGATGACTTTGAACTGATTGAAGGAGTAGCTGAGGCAATTAAGCTTATTAACCAAAGTGGATATTTGGCAATTGTTGTCACAAACCAGCCTGTGATAGCAAGAGGAGAGGTCACATGGGAAGAACTCAACGAGATACACAAGAAGATGGCAACCCTCTTGGGTAAAGAAGGAGCCTATGTTGATGGCATTTATATCTGCCCTCATCATCCAGACAAGGGATTCGAAGGAGAACGCCCAGAATACAAAATAGATTGCGATTGTCGCAAACCAAAGCCTGGTCTCCTGTTGCAGGCAGCTAAAGACTTCAACATTGATTTGTCAGAATCCTATATGATTGGTGATAGCCATCGTGATGTGGAAGCTGGCGAGAACGCTGGAGTAAAGAAGAGCATTCTCATCAAAGAGAATAATGAAAACGGGTTGTTGGCTATAATAAATGAAATAATCAAAGATGAAGGATAAAATACTGTTTATAACTGCATATGTTCCTCACAAAGCGGCAGCTGGTGAGAAAAATACGATGATTATGCTCAATGATTTAGCTGAGTCGTATGATATTGATTTAGTTTACTTTAAGTATGATTATGACAACTTTTACCAACCAGAACGTGATAATGTTAAGGTATTAAAGGTTTTCAAAAATTCTAAGTTTATAAAAATTTGGGGTATTCTTAATTTACCATTTCTACATCCGGTTTATTCTATTCGCTTCAGTTGGTCAAAATTGAGAATTTTGAAAAAGTTGGTGGGTAATACATCATATAAAGCTATCGTGCTAAATCATAGCAATATCTTCTATTATGGTAAATTCTTAGACAGAGACACTCCCAAGATTTTATTGGCTCATGATGTGATTATTCAACGAGCTTTGAGAACGGCTGGTAAAATGATGCAGCATATCTGTCGTTATAGTGAACGCTTGTGTTTTAATTTGCCGAATGCTCATATATTCTCTTTTTCACAAAAGGATGTTGATATAATCAAAAATGAATATCATTTGCCAGCTAAGGTTTGTCTGGATTATATAGATCCTGATATTATCAACAAACGAGTGGAAACGGTAGAGGATTATTATATGTTCTTTGGCGATTGGACTCGTAAGGAAAATTATGAGGGTGCTTTATGGTTTATAGAAAACGTTTCTCCTTTACTTAAGAAAAAGACTACTTTTAAGATTATTGGACGCCAATTTCCTAAGGAGAAGATTAATAATAATAATCCATTAATTCATTATGAAGTGATGGGCTTTGTTGATGATCCATACTTGCTCTTATCACAAGCCAAAGCTCTTGTATCACCTTTGTTTAATGGCGCAGGAATTAAGGTAAAGGTGATTGAGTCTCTTGCTTGTGGTACACCTGTTATTGGTACCGAAATAGCTTTTGAAGGCTTGCCAAAAGGTTTTGAATCTAGTATGCTTCTTGCAAATATACCGGAAGAGTATGTTCAGGCTATGACTGATGTAACAACAGATATCGAAGTTAGGAAGAAACTTCGTTCTGATTTTATTGAGTGTTACTCTAAGGATAGTATTAGGCATTATATTGAAAAACTGTAAGTATTGAAAAACGTTCATTATCAGTTGATATAGCAAAAGGTATTTCTATCATAGCTATAGTATTAGGACATATCAATTTCTTATATCCAGTTGGACCATTAGTAAATACTAAAGATTTATTCATTTACCTTTGGTACGTTTCCGTATTCTTCTTGCTAGCAGGTTTCTTCATAAAAGAAGAGCAGCTTGTTCAGCCTAAGTTGTGGTTTAAGAAGAAATTCTCATCGCTTTATTTGAAAATTCTGTATTTCTATGTGCCTGCAGTATTGCTGCATAATGCGTTGATAAAGATAGGGTGGTATTCATTAGAGTCCACTGACCCTGTAATCAAGACTTATTCAATGATAGATTTCATTAAGCAAATAGTCTTGGCTATTTGTTTGGGTGGAAGAGAACCAATCGTTGGTGCAATGTGGTTTGTGTATGTGCTTTTTATGGCTTTAATCGGATTGTCTATTGTGTCATGGCTGATAAAGAAGTTAGCCAAGGATGAAAGACAATGCGAATGGATGAGAGGTATTGCATTGTTAGCAATGTATATTGTTGCTGGTATTCTTAGTAATAAGTATGGTTTGACCATCCGTCGATTTAGTAATACGTTTACTGCAATGTTGCTGATATATGTTGGCAAAATAATGTATCAGAAGATGAAATTGTCTTTTGATAATGGGTATCTTGCTATTATTTGTGGATTGATAGCTTTTGAGGTAGCTTGTATGCTTGGCGGTGTGGCTCTGAATGGTAATGAATATAAGGATATACTTCAACTGTTAGTTGCTGCACCAGCCGTGCTATATATAATAATGTATATAGGTAAGCATATTGAGGCTAACGTAGTAGGTAAGGCTATCGCATATATTGGAAAGGAGTCTTTCTACGTTATGGCTTTGCACTTTGTAGGCTTTAAATTTTGTACTTTAGCATTGCAAGGTATAGGTTATAGGGGGCAAATCTTTGTGATTTGACACCTGGTGTTGATGGTAATAATCTCTTGCTTTTTGTGTACGCATTCTTTGGTGTAGGATTCCCATTAGTTTTTATGTGGGGATTTAGGAAAATAATAAATCTATTCTAGAAATAGATTATAAACATTCGTATTTACAATGAATAGTAATTATTATTATAGTAACGTAATGCAATCTTCCAGAAACAAAGCGTTTCTGGAAGATATGCAGACTCTTGCTGATTCTATTAAACAGCAGGTTTATGTTTTGTCTGGGCCTCTTATTGATGGAAAATATCAATATAACGATGAGTCTTTGATGATAGTTCTTTCTTCAAAAAAGAAAATTGCCTTTGTTACAACCAAAAAGGTTGATGACAATTTTGAAGATTTGTGTGAAGATATTATAGAGGACATAGGCTCTGTTAGCGATAAATATGGCTATAAAGAGAAAATAGGTCGCCCACGAAAATGGAAGAGTAAACTCACTACTATCTATTCAACTAATGATATAGTAGATATAAAAGAATGGTTTGGTAATGAGTTAGCCGTTAAAGATTCTGAAGATTATAGAACTTTAGATTTACTGGTATCTCTTTTCATAGGTAGTATTAATGATGTAAAGAATATAACAACAGAAGAGCCTGACAATCTGTTAGACAAGGTAAAACATAAAATACAGTTGTTTGATGGTCAACAGACTCGTTTTATTTACGAGGAACTAGAGGCAGAAGGGAAGCGAATTACTATTCAAGGATTGTCTGGAACTGGAAAGACAGAACTCTTAATGCACAAGCTGAAAGATCTGTATGTTAAGAATAAGGATGCTGTTTTTGGTTTTACTTGTTTCAATAAGATATTGGCCAGAAAATTGAGAGAACGAATTCCTGAGTTTTTTAATTTCATGAAGGTTGAACAGCAGATTGATTGGAATCGTTTACTTTGCGTCAGCGCTTGGGGAAGTTATGGCAATGAGTATTCTGGTATTTATAGATATATCTGTAGTTTCTATGAAATCAGTTTCTATAGCTTGCGTGAATGTGGCACCTTTGATTCTGCTTGCCAAAAGGCTGTAGAGCAAGTACGTGAAAAGATTAAAAGTTATGGCTATGCATTTACTTATATGTTCGTAGATGAAAGTCAGGATTTTAAGGAATCTTTTTTCAATCTATGTGAGTTGGTTACAGAAAAGAAATGCTTCATTGCTGGTGATATATTTCAATCAATTTTTGAGGAGAAGAAAAAAGATGTGATACCTCCTAATTTTTTGTTAAGCAAATGTTATCGTACAGACCCAAAGACTCTTATGTTTGCTCAAGCATTGGGAATGGGCTTGTTTGAAAAAGAAAAACTATGGTGGCTAGATAAAGAACAATGGGAACAATGTGGTTATCAAGTAAAAATAAAAGGAAATCAATATACGCTGACTCGTGAACCTCTTAGGAGGTTTGAGGATGTTGATCCTAATTTCGATAGCTTAAATATTATAGGTGTAAAAAGCTTTATACCTGGAATAGTGAAGCTTATTCGTAAAATATACAATGAGTTTCCAACAGTAAAACCTGATGATATAGCCATCATTTTTCTGGATAATGAAAAATATATTTATCAAGCAGCTGAAGATGTAGAACGTGCTTTAGGAAATGAATTAGGTATCAACTGCAATATTGCTTATGAGTCTAAAAAAACAGAAAAAGGTAAAATATTGATAAGCAACAGAAACAATATTAAGGGTTTAGAGTATCCTTTTGTAATATGTCTTACTAATAAAATACTGAAAAATATGAGCTATCGAAATACGATGTACACGATGTTGACCCGTTCTTTCATTCGTTCATATTTGATGTTGCCTAAGGGAGAAGGGTATGATAATGGTTTCACCATAGAAATGTATGAAGGTGGTCAAGCTATTATGAAAGAAAAGAAGTTGGTTGTAACTGCACCTACCGAAAAAGAACAAGTACGTATTAAGGCATGGGTAAAAGCAGGTAAACAAGCTCTGTCTTTAGAGGATAGGATTAGTAATATATTTAAGGAACTAGATATTACTGATACTCATACGAAAGATACTATCAGAAAATCATTAAATGGGGTACCTATTAAGAATAATGATGCCATTCTGAAACAGCTGATACAAACTTTTCTTAATAGTATTGATGATGAAGGAGATTTTGCGTAAGATTGAGTTCTATGAGAATAAGAAATTCTCACAGACTCTGAAACAGCATAAGGATTATACAAGGGTTTTGCTTGAAATCACTCGAAAATTGCTAAACAACAATGATAGTATTGAAGAGGTTTCTTTGTCAACTCAATCTTATTTGAAAGTCGTGATAAACAAGCAAAGTAGAATATTTGTGTATCTGTCAACAGATAAGTTTTACTCTTTTGAATATCCTTGTCAAGTTGAAGTCAATAAGTATACAAAACAGGTACTCTCTATATATACCACTACAGGCATTAGATGCACTTGGGAGCTTATTTCAAATGCAATATCTATTCTTGATGATGTGAAATGTGATTCTATCATTGACGTTTATGAGTCAAGGGATGAAGAAGATGCTTTTATGAACATAGAGGCATATAAGCTCTTGGAATACTTTTGGGCCCATGAACCATGCTATCTTAGATATGATTATGATCCTCGCAGTAGCAACGGTGCTTTGCATCCTCTATATCATTTGGATGTTAATATGTCTTTGAAAGGTACTTATAAGATAGGACTCAAATCAAAACTTTCACCAGAAGAATTTGAGAATATAGTGAATAAAAGCACTGATTGTTATTATTTGCTAGAAAAACTTCCTTCTCACTTGCTTGCGTTGAAAGGTTATCAAAAAAGCAAAAAGAAAAATAAACGAAAAAAATAAAGATATGAAACAGCAATTAAATCCACCAGCAAATTGGAATGACTTTGAAGATTTATGCCATAAACTCTGGCGCTCAATTTGGGGGGACCCTAACACTCAGAAGCATGGTAGAAGAGGACAAGCACAACATGGGGTAGATATCTATGGAAAGCCTTCATATGCTAGTGGTTATCATGGTGTTCAATGCAAGGAGAAAGATAGACAGTTAGCTAAAGAACTTAAAATAGAGGAAATAGAGACAGAATCGAGTAAAGCTCAATTATTTACTCCTAAATTAGAAAGTTTCATTATTGCGACTACAGCAGCTCGTGATACCAAAATACAGGAAAAGTGTAGAATGTTATCTTCTGAAAATAAGTTTGGCTTTCCGATAAGCGTGTGGAGTTGGGATGATATATCTGATGAAATTCAATACAGACCAGAGATTTTCGAAGCAACGTACAAAGATGGGGTAGATGTTTATAATAATATAGAACTGCATTTAAGTCCTTTGGATAGTGGAGATAAACTTATGGCATTTATGACTAGACCATGTGTCAAAGAGTTTATGTCAGAATCTACTATGTTGTATCTCTCTTGTCTCATACTTGAATTTTACGATAATGCGTTTATACATGGAAATGCCTCCGAGGTAAAAATTCAATTGTTAGAGGGACATATACTTTCTATTTCTGATAATGGCAAGAGCTTTGATCCTTTTAAGGAATTACAGAATAAAGGACGGGGCGGTCACTTTACAATCTTAGAGTTTAAAGAGCTATGTGGTGATGATTGCCAAGTGAGTTATTGCTATAAGAATGGTTTAAATGTAACGATACTTAATTTTAAAAATGATTTTTTAAAGAAAGAAATCAGACCTTTGGAAATAGAATTTCCCTGTAGCTCTGATTGTATTAATACGAGAAGGGAAGCTAAAGTGTCTGCTATTCAAGATATTCAACGTATAAAAAAATCGGGTAGGAAAATAAAACTTTTATTGAAAAGCTATGGACCGATTAGTGGATCCATGGAATATTTAAATAGTCTTCTAACAACTGTAGGAAACAGAATAGAATCTGCATCTATTCCTAATGGTTCTGAATATCAATATGAAGAACTCCTAAAATCTTATAATATTCCATATACAGTTAGATAACGAATAATAAATTTAAAAATAATGAACGTAATTAAGACAAATATAGAGGGCGTGCTTATTATTGAACCACGCCTCTTCCGTGATGCTCGTGGCTATTTCTTTGAGAGCTTTAGCGAGCGTGAGTTTAAAGAGAAGGTTGAACCTTTAGTTGGTTATCATGTAGAGTTCTGCCAGGACAACGAGAGCATGAGCTCGTATGGTGTGATGAGAGGCTTGCATTTCCAGAGACCTCCGTTTACCCAGAGCAAGTTGGTGAGATGCGTGAAGGGTAGAGTGCTGGATGTTGCCGTGGATATTCGTAAAGGTTCTCCTACATACGGTAAGCATGTAGCTGTGGAACTGACAGAGGATAATCATCGCCAGTTCTTTATTCCTAAGGGCTTTGCTCATGGCTTTGCTGTATTATCAGAAACTGCGGTATTCCAGTATAAGTGTGATAACTTCTATCATCCTGAAGCTGATGGAGGTATCTCTATATTGGATGAATCGCTTGGTATAGATTGGATGATTCCTACAGAACATGCTAATCTGAGTGATAAGGATACAAAACATCCTTTGCTAAAAGAATTTGATTCACCATTTACTTTCTAATTTTCGCTATGATAATAACTGCATCTATTGTGACCTATAAGACAGATCACGATGAATTAAAGAAGTGTATAGATTCTATGCGCAAGAATGGTATTGCACCTATTTATATAAGTGACAATTCGCCTAGTGATGAACTTCGAGAATTCTGCTCTCTGTTGGATGGGGTGGAGTATATCTTCAACAATGCCAACATGGGATATGGACCAGGGCATAATGTGGCTATAAAGAAGGCACAGGAGATTCATGCCGACTATCATCTTGTGATTAACTCGGATGTGTATTTTGATGAGGGCGTTATAGCAAAGATAACTGAGTATATGGAAGCAAACAAGGATGTGGCTCAGCTTCAGCCGATGCTTCGCTATCCTGATGGTCGCCTACAGTTGACCACTCGTTTGTTGCCAACGCCTTTCGACCTTATCTTCCGTAGGTTTATGCCAAAGAAAATGGGAGAGAAAATGAACTATCGCTATACCTTGGAGTTTTGGGATCACAAAACTCCTGCAAACATCCCATATCATCAGGGAAGTTTCATGTTCTTCCGCTTGTCTGCATTCGACAAGGTGGGATTGTTTGATGAGCGATACTTCATGTATCCTGAGGACATTGATATTACCCGTAGAATGCATAAGTATTATCGCACAATGTATTGGCCAATGGTGTCGGTGGTGCATGCTCATAGAGCTGCATCTTATAAGAGTAAGAAAATGCTGAAGATTCACATGGAGAATATGGTGAAGTACTTCAATAAATGGGGCTGGTTCTTTGATAAGGAACGTTCTGAATGGAACAAGAAATTGTTGAAAGAACTGGGCTATAAGAAATAATTTTGTTTGTGTAAATTTGAAAATCTAGTATGAACTATATTATCACTGGCGGTACTGGTTTCATTGGTACCCATCTTACAATTTTGCTCAAGGAGCGTTATCCTAACGCCCAAGTATATAACCTCGACATCGTTAAGCCTGGTACTCCTAATCCGGTAGTGAAGGATTACAAGCCTGCTTTGCGTGATGGTCAGAAGTTGCAGTCTACTTTCATCGAATATGATATCCGCAAGCCTATCGAGAACTTGCCATTTACTCCTACAGAGGATGATGTCATCTTCAACTTTGCTGCAGTTCATCGTACTCCTGGTCATGAGGATCATGAGTATTTCGAGACGAATATCCGTGGTGCAGAGAATGTGGTGGCGTTTGCTGAGAAGTGGAATATCAAGAAGATTGTGTTTACTTCAAGTATTGCACCATACGGAGCTGCTGAGGAGTTGAAGAAGGAGACAACTTTGCCTACTCCTAATACTGCATACGGTATCTCTAAATTGGTGGCTGAGAAGATTCATGAGAAGTGGCAGAATGGTGATGCGGCTCATCGCCAGCTCACTATCGTTCGTCCTGGTGTGGTATTCGGAAAGGGTGAGAATGGTAACTTCACCAGATTGTATTGGGCTATCCGTGGTCATAAGTTTGCGTATCCTGGCAGAAAGGATACCATCAAGGCTTGTATCTATGTAAAGGAGTTGGTTCGCTTCATGTTGTATCGCTTGGAACATCATGAACATGGTGTTGAGTTGTATAACTGTTGCTTCGAGCCTGCTTATACTATCCAGCATATTGTTGAGGCTATGAAAAAGGTAACAGGTTTAACTCAGTTTGTACCTGATATTCCTAACTGGGTTATCATGCCTATGGCTAGAACTGCCATGCTTCTTGGTTCGCCAATGGGTATCTGTCCTGCCAGAGTGAAGAAACTCCAGATTTCTACTAATATCTGTGGTGAGAAGTTGAAGAACTGTGGCTATCAGTTTAAGTGGAGCTTCGAGGAAGCTCTTGCTGACTGGTACGAGGATAATGACAGGAAGGGGTTGAAGTGACGTTTGCAACCTTAATATAAGTTAAGATTATCGTTGGTTTACATGTCTTTTCGATGATTTATATTATCTTTGCAAGGAACTATACATATAACAATAATGAACGAACATATATCTCTTTGGGTTAAGCAAACAGGTGTTTTGCCAGTGAACCTACTTCACTGTCAAAATGCTGGTGTTCTTAAATATGCAATGTTAGATGGTGACATCAACAATTTCTGTCTTGACTATTCTGAAAATCAAGATATGGATGCTGATGCTTACAAACAGCAAGCTTGGTCATCAAATATGCGTAATTATATACGTGTGGCAGGAGATGATGTTATGCTGTATCGGGTGGGGAATGTTTCGCCTGAGCGTATTTCAAAAAGCCTTGTACTGAATAACATGGAGAAATTCTATCAGTACATTTCTCCAAAACAGGACGTGCCTAACATTGAAGGCATTGTTCCCTTTGTCATGAAAGAATTTCGTGGTATCAGAAATTGGCTTCGTGAAGAGAATAGCGCAGAGAGTTCAATGACTGCACTGTTATATATGCTGGCTTTCATCAAGGACAACGGCAATATCGGTAACGATAGCCTTGTATCCTTAGGATTGCCAGCCAACACTCTTGACATAGTAGGTAAACTTACTACTATGGAAGAGCATCTGCAACATCTGAGAGAAGGTATGAATGGCTTTCTGCCTAATATATCATTACTTTTACGTCATGCAGCCGGTCAACTTTTTGAAGAGGCAAACTATATTGCGAAATTCAATCCTCAGTTGAGCTTGTTTACTAATTATGACATCAAGTATGCCTATGACCCTCAGAAATTGGGAGCGTTCTATACACCAACCTATTTGGCACGTTCTATAGTCGAGAAGGTTATAAAAGAAAGCCATATTGAAGACAAGGAGGAAATATCCATTTTGGATCCAGCCTGTGGCTCTGGTGAGTTCTTGGTTGAAGCATTGCGCCAACTGAAGACCATTGGATTTACGGGCAAGGTGAAAGTTTACGGATGGGATGTGTCTTCCATAGCTATCAATATAGCTAATTTTGTACTCCACTTTGAGAAAGAAGAGTGGAATAATAGCTTGGAGTTACATATAGAGGAACATGATTCTATAGTATGCAATTGGCCTAACGTGGACATCGTTTTCATGAACCCTCCGTATAGTTCCTGGGAACAGTTGAACGATGAACAGCGAGAGTCCGTAAAGGAATTGATGCCAAAAGGAAAGCCAAATCTTTCTGGCGTGTTCTATTTGAAAGCGGTAAATGCATTGAAAGAGAGTGGTGTCATCGGATGTGTAATGCCGACCTCTTTCTTGATAAACGATTCAACAAAAGAGCTTAGAAAGATTTCCAAGGAAAAAGCAACACCTTTTTATATTGGTCGTTTGGGAAGTTTCGTTTTCCAAAGAGCATTCGTGGATGTATGTGTCGTAATGGCAAAAGTTAGAGCAGATTTTGATGGGAGCATAACCATGTTGTGGACAGACAATAAAGGAAAGCTTGTACCCGATGCCTTGCGGAAGTTGCGTATGATAGATTATGGGGCTGCCATTCCGTTGAACATGGAGGATGTTAGCATCTATCAACAAGATGCTAAAAGTGTTTTTAACAATGAAGTTTGGATGCCTCTGTCTTATAAAGAGATGCAGGTAAAAAAGACATTGGACGGTTTGCTCGCTTGTGGTGCTATGGAGCGCGTTAAGGATGTCTTTAACGTAAGACAGGGCTGTCGTACAGGAAACAACAGTCTGTTCAAGATAAAGAAACAAGAGCTCTTGGCTATGGGAGAAGAGGAACAATCTTTCTTTAGACCGTCCGTTGACAGTGGTAGCTTGCAAAACAATGTTCTTCAAGAGGAGTCATACGTATTCTTTCCATATGGTGAAAATGGACTTAACATTCTTAGCGAGGAACAACTCGAGAATAAAGTTCCTACGTATTATCGGAAAATAGTAGGTTCAAAGGAATCCTTGGCCTCTCGTGCTAGTGGCATCAGGGAATGGTGGGCATTGACACGTCCTGGTTCTTGGCAATATACACCGGAGTTAAAATTGGTTTCAGCTGAATTTGGTAACTCATCTAATTACTCTATAGATGAATCAGGGCGATTTGTCGTAGAAAGAGGATTGGCGTGGCTGCCCAAAGACGAGCAAATGCCTATTGATAATCTCTATGCTTATCTTGCCATATTATCATCCGAGTATTATAACACTCTGTTAGCAATATATTCCAAGCAATTGGCTGGCGGAATTTGGTTTAACTTGGAAAAGAAGTTTGTTGATCAGATTCCATTGCCAAGATTCTCGGATAATGAGGACTATACGTTGCAACTATTGATTGGATATGGTAAGAAAATAGCTAATGGAGTTAGATTTGACTATTACAAATGTGAACACTTGGTAAGGGGACTCTATGGCTGCTAAACAAAATACACCAACTCTTGTTAGAGGTGTTCTACAAAAACTAAAAGTGAGAATCGGGCAATCTGGAAATTTGAATATGGAAGAGGCATATGGTAGTAATTCTATTTCCTACACTCTTAGGGACTACAATGCCAGTTCCGCTACATTCCAAATGGTAGGCACTCATGGCAAATATGTTCCGATAGTAGCCATTCGAGAAGGCTTCAACTTGTATGCATCTATCGGATATACAAACATGGGGAAGAAGAAAAAGTCTGCTGTATCGAGTGTTTCTTTTCAGGTATTTGATATGGAAAGGTTGTTGTTTAGAGCAGAATGGACAGAAGAGCCTAAAGATGATATGCCGCATCCTCAACCTCATTGGCATTTTCATCCTTATTCTCAAAGTGGTATGAAGGAAGAAGAACAGCCTAAAAAATTTGAGGAAACATTACAAGGCAGTTTTCTGAATATTTTGGATACGGATGCGAAATCTGAAAAGATAGACATTGCTGATATGCATCTGGCAATGGACTATAATATTGCTTCAGCCCCATATGAAAAGAGCTGGGACGAAACAAGAGTACAGGAATGGGCTTTTAAAACCATCGATACCCTCTTTGAAGAACTTGACTTTGTTATCAGCAAAGGACATAAAGCATAAAGAGTATATTGACGATAACGCTGTGTCGGTATCATGCGTATCGGTGCAATTGGTACCAAGGTATTGCTTCTATCTCCGTCATCCGTTTCTGTTAAAGCGTGTCAGGGGGCACCTTTTCCGTATCGTATGATGGGGAATAATTGAAAGATTCCTATCTTTGATAAACCGATGATTTATTATCCTATCTCGGTTCTGATGTTGGCAGGTATCCCTGAGATCCTGATATCATCGGGGAGAAGCCAGAACATCCAAAGAACAACTATGCCGTGGTAGGCTTGTACTTCTATCCTAACAAGGTAGTGGAAGTAGCCAAGCATATTAAGCCTTCTGCCCGTGGCGAGTTGGAAATTACAACAGTAAACCAGGAGTTCCTGAAGGATAAGCAACTGAAGGTACAGACCATGGCAAGAGGATTTGCCTGGCTTGATACCGGAACCCATGATTCCCTTTCTGAGGCATCTACCTTTATCGAAGTCTTGGAGAAGCGCCAGGGCTTGAAGGTTGCTTGCTTGGAAGGTATTGCTTATCGCCAAGGATGGATAGATAGTAATACGTTGCGTGAGAATGCTCAGCCAATGTTGAAGAATGACTATGGCAAGTATCTCCTTTCCATTCTTGAAGAGAATGAAACTTCTTTGATAAAGAATCTTGAATATTAAACTTTTTTCAAATCCCTCCGTCTCCCTTTCCAAAGGGAGCTCCACTTTCTCCCCAAGCCCCTCTTCCTCAGGAAGCGGGGATATAACCGCACACTTTTGGCGTGCTCGGAACCGCTACGCTCTAAAGTTAGCGGACCGTCAGAGGTCTCGCCAGTTTTTGCGGGATGGGACCGCAAGGTTGAGGGATTCCTAAAAAATAAATTAGTAAGTATGCATAATATATTAATCACAGGCGGTGCTGGTTTCATCGGCTCACACGTAGTAAGACTTTTCGTGAACAAATATCCTGAGTATCACATCATCAACCTCGACAAGTTGACATACGCAGGCAACTTGGCTAACCTCAAGGACATCGAGGACAAGCCTAACTATACTTTCGTTAAGGGTGATATCTGCGATTTCGACCTGATGTTGAAACTGATGCAGGACTATAAGGTGGATGGCATCATCCATCTCGCTGCCGAGAGCCATGTAGATAGAAGTATCAAGGATCCATTCACTTTCGCTCAGACCAACGTGATGGGTACTCTGTCTCTGCTCCAGGCGGCAAAGATTTACTGGGAGAGTCTTCCTGAGGGATACGAGGGTAAGCGCTTCTACCACATCTCTACTGATGAGGTTTACGGTGCCTTGCAGATGACTCATCCTAAGGGTATTCCTGCTCCTTTCACTACCAAGGCATCCAGCGGTAAGACCCACGAGGCTTACGGCGAGGAGTTCTTCCTGGAGACAACCAAGTATAATCCTCACTCTCCATATTCTGCATCCAAGGCAAGCTCAGACCACTTCGTCCGTGCTTTCCACGATACATACGGTATGCCTACCATCGTGACCAACTGCTCTAACAACTATGGTCCATACCAGTTCCCTGAGAAGTTGATTCCGCTGTTTATCAACAATATCCGTCATCGCAAGCCATTGCCAGTATATGGTAAGGGTGAGAACGTGCGCGACTGGTTGTATGTAGTAGATCATGCCCGTGCCATCGATATGATTTTCCACAAGGGTAAGATTGCCGAGACCTATAACATCGGCGGTTTCAACGAGTGGAAGAATATCGATATCATCAAGGTGGTAATCAAGACTGTTGATAGATTGCTCGGTCGTCCTGAGGGTGCTGACTTGGATTTGATTACTTATGTAACAGACAGAAAGGGTCACGATATGCGTTATGCTATTGACTCTAGAAAGCTACAAAAGGAACTCGGCTGGGAGCCATCTCTGCAGTTTGAGGAGGGTATCGAGGAGACCGTGAAGTGGTATCTCGAGAATCAGGAATGGATGGATCATGTTACTTCTGGGGAGTATCAGAAGTATTATGATAATATGTATAAGGATAGATAATATCTATTTTCGAAAACCTACCTTCAATAGTCTTTGCGACCCCTTCGGTTCCCCTTACAGGGGACAGAAACCTTCCTTACCCTTTTTCGAAAATCACCCCGTCCCTCTTTACCCTTAAAGAGGGCTCCACCTCTCATCTCGGTCTTCTCCCCTCAGGGAAGAAGAGGGAAACCGCCCTACTCGGTGCTCAGAACCGCTACGCTCTAAGGTTGGCGGACCATCAAAGGTCTTCGCCATGTTATGCGGGATGGGACCGCCTGGGAATAGCAGTTTATAGTTAATAGTTAATAGTTTACGATTGATTTCGTGGTTATTTGCTGATAACTTGCAGATTTCTCGTGATTCTCTTGGTGGTTTCGAGAAAAAAGCGTAATTTTGGCGGCAGAAGGTGTTAGATATAGAAGGTATTGATTATGAGAAATATGAATAGAATGTCGGCGGAAGATATCGCTAAACTTGGATGAATTAAGTAAAGCTGAGATAGAAGAGTTGGATGCCGCTATTGATAAATACAAGAATGTGGATACAAAGACTTTGTCTGAGTTATCTCATGATTCTGCTTGGTATGAGGCATGGGATAAGAATCATAATGCTGTCATGACCTCTCTGAATATTGCAAAAGCAGGTGATGCTTCTAATGAGTTTTTAGAGTATCTTCGGAACAGGAATTAGCGCTATAATCGTTTCAGAATGTTAAAAAAGAACGTTTTGTTGCTTAAAGATTTGCTTTTTCCAAGAGAAATCTTTATTTTTGCTTTAAAATGGAATTGTTATGAGCAAATATAGATTTAACATAAGCGATTATCATGCCATAGAAAATGCTGATATTCTGGTAGATGGAATAACAGTTTTGGCTGGACCTAATGGAAGTGGCAAAAGTACCATTTCCAAATGGTTGTATTATATGGTGGATGTTGCCACTAGATTCGATGAGTATGTAGGCAAGGGTGTAAATGATGAATTCAAACATAGTTTGCAGATTCTTGCACGTGCTATTCGAGAAATATGGGGGTATCGCAGTAGTAGAAGTGAAATCTTGACGTTATCGGCCAATATTGATGCTTTGAAAAAAGAAATTAATGTTGGAGCCGCTGTTGATGAGGTGGCTGAAAAATATAATTCTATAGTAGCCGAGTTTACAGAACAGGTAAGACCTGAGTTTCTTTCGGATAATGTATCTGCCTTTAGAAAGGTGAGGGTTATAAACTATTTAAATCAATTAATTGAGGATTCTGACAACATTGAAACATTTGATTATTTTGAGAAGAAAATATTTCAACAGACCGATAGGATGCTTGATGATTGGGAAAAGCGACTTAGTACACGCTCTATCAAAGACGTATATAGCTTTATTGAGGAGTATCTTCGTGAAGATGATGTAGCTCCTGAGTCGATGCAACTCTGGGAGGATGATGTCAATATAATCTCTGAGGAGAGTCTGGGTTCATTGTTTAACATAGAACGAGCTATTTATATTGATACTCCTATGGCATTGAATGCCAAAAACTTGGCAGACAATGTGTTCTTGCAGCGTCTTCATAGTAACATGACTCATTCTCTAGGTAGGACTTTGGATAAGTCAAAGATGCTTCTCTTGCGTATCGCTCGATTGCTTAATGGTAAAATCTCACAGAGTGATAGTCTTCTAGGCGAGACAGAACTCTATTACGAACGAAAAGATGAGCATCTTAAATTGCCTGTGGAAAAAATAGCTACTGGTATGAAGACTTTTGCTTATCTTTATCAGTTGATCAAGAATGGATATTTGGATGATAAAACTATCTTGATGATTGATGAACCTGAAGTTCATTTGCATCCGCAGTGGATTGTGGAATATGCCAGACTGCTAGTGTTGATACATAAGACATTGGGAACGAAACTGATTTTGGCTAGTCATGATCCTGACTTTATTGCTGCCATCAAGGCCATTGCCAAAAGAGAAGAGGTGTTGAAGGAGACAAACTTCTACATATCTTCCAGCGAAGAGCAAGAATGTTCTTATCGTTATAACTTTAAGTGGTTAGGTAAAGACATTGAGCCTATTTTCGAATCGTTTAACATAGCTTTGGAAAGGATTCAGCAGTATGGCGACACAGATATTTGACAATGATTTTCTTCATACTCATCCTATCTACCAGAATGTGCATTCCACCTTAGTGGATGTCTCGAACAGAGACTATGCTATGGCTCCTTTTGATAAAAGGATTGAATGCTTGGATATGGATGATTATGAGGCTCACTATATGCAAAATGGTGCTAATGATAGTACGATGGATGCTGTGATTGGTATAGCCAATTATGATAATAATCATAAGAGTGGCTCTAGTCTGCTGATGGTGGAATTGAGATTGGGATTTCAGTCAGCCAAGAACATAACGGCATTGAGCTTAAATAATAAGGTTAAGCATACGATGACTCTTTTGAATGCAGCTGAATTTCCGATTTCACAGGATGCTGTTTTTATCTTTAAGGCAGATGTTTGTCAGCAAGCCAAACATAAGTTGGATGCTTTAGGTCATTCCAATACTTCTAGAAGAAGATGGATAGTGATGAGCCCCGATATCTTCGGAAAAGCTTATATCGCAAAAGAAGATATTCCGTATGTTCCATTGCATGACTATAAAGCAGTATTGGCAAACTTTTGTCGTTTGATAGATTCGCATCTTTGGGATGAAATGGAAAAGGAGTTTGAAACTTGGGGAAGCAAAACATATAGCAGAATTTCTTACATAAGCCAAGAGCGTGAATTGCTGGAAGATATGCTGCGTAATGTTTGGATTAAAATTGAATCAGAGAAAGATAAAGTAGATGCAGATACGTGGGATTATATCAGCCTTATCAAGGAGGATTACCCACATATACTTGGTTAGGGGTGCTTTTGCCCCACCTGTCCCTCACCTGCGGTTCTTTTGGGAAGTGTTTGAGTTGTGGGTGATAAGGACTGATACAAATATGTTTGTATCAATGACTGCATATACCATTGCGTTCTTTTCTTAATCGTCTGACTTCTCTGATTTCTTCATTGATTTCATCAAGCGTGAGCTCTGGGGTTTCACCTCTTTCTGCTGGTTGTCCATACGGACTGTCATTGCTGTCTGTGCCATAAGTCCAAAATGTTTAATTAATAATCATTCTGACTGCAAATATACATCATTATGACGTAAAATATTGAGATAGTATTAATAATTTAATAAAGATCAATAGTTGAATGAATGATATAACTGCAATTTTCGCTTTTCTGAAGTGTTGCCTTGGATATAAGGGGAATATGAGCAGGATGATTGCTGGTATGAACTGGCATGAGCTGTATTCTTTTGCTTCTAAGCAAGCTCTGCTGGGGCTTTGCTTTGAGGGTATTGAGAGATTGGGGGAGGATTATCCTGAGGAGTTGAAGCAGAACCCGATAGGGAGGGAACTGCTGATGACTTGGATGGGTAAAGCGCAACAGATTCGCAGGCAGAACATGAAGGTGAATGCTGTGGCGAGCAAGCTCTTCTCAATGCTGAGAGAGGATGGGATGAGGTGCTGCATTCTGAAAGGACAGGGGAATGCCTTGATGTATCCGAATCCTTATTCCCGCACTCCTGGAGATATTGATGTTTGGATTGATGCTAGTAGGGAGAGGATTATGGAGTATGCTCAAAAAAAGTTTGAACTGGGGGATGATATCAGACTGCAGCATCTGGAGACTTCTCTTGGATGGTGTGCCAGTAGAGTTGCATTTCTTTCCTTGCTCTATGAATAATTCTCTTTATCATGCCAGATTGCAGAAATGGTTTCGAAGGAATGCGGATCTGCAATGCTCGCATATTGTGAGGTTGCCCGATGGGGCAGGGGATGTTGCTGTGCCAACGACAGCATTTAATGTTGTTTATCAGCTGACGCATCTGTATCACCATTTCTTTGATGAAGGGATTGGAATGAGGCAAATCATTGACTATTTTCTTGTAGTCAATGATTTCTCAAAAAATGTATTTTTGAATAATAAATCTTCTAAAATCACCCCATCCCTCTTTTTTGATAAAGCAAGCTGCACTCGGCAATTTGAAAGCGAGCTTTCATTGCACTCATTGGCATCGCTTTTTCCCCTTAAAGAGGGCTCCACCTCTCACCCCGACCCTCTCACCCTCAGGGAAGAGGGAGGAAACCGCCCTACTCGGTGCTGTGATCTTGATTTTTAAGTATCAGATTTGAGACAAAGGTTATAGTTATGTCCGTTTCATCAACAGTTTTTGGTTATCATGTTCAATATCTCTATACGTTGTATAGAATGATAGAGTCTGCTGATTCTAAAGAAGTATTCGTGCCCGAAGGAAGAGAAGATTTAGACATATATTTGAATGACCAAATTATCGAAACCGTACAGGTGAAGTGTTATTCTGGGACAATCGTGTATTCTGATCTGTTTTCCAAGGGTAAATCTACTTCTTTGTTTTCTCGTGGTAAAGATAGTTTAGCTGAAAATTCAAATGTAAAAATATCATTCGTGGCGGTTGGACATGGCAATGATAAAGGAGTGATTTCTGATAGATTGACGAAGGTGTCCTCTCTTGTAAAGTCGCTCAAAAAAGAGGAAACTCTTCATTTGGATTATGCTTCTTCCAAGGAGCTTGCTGCAAAAATATTATGGCAGTCTAAATCGCAAGGAGAGTTGGAAAATTATGTAGAATCTGTTTTAAAGAATCGATTTCCATCTATTGATCCTTTAATAGTAAAGGATTACTTGGTACAGTGGATTTGTTATCTTGTGATAAATGAAAAGTCTGCTACTTATGATGATTTATGTTGTCAGGTAGGGCAGATTATTGAGTTTTCTGTGCGCCAAAAGGAATTCTTTACTCAATTTGGACTAACTGTAATTACACTTTTTCAGTCAGTTTGTCAGGAAGATGTTAATTCTGAAATATCTTATTATCAAGGTATATCTGCTAAGGAAATACATATTGCCAAAAATTATGATGTTGTCAGAGAAGAAAAGTTGCAACAACTCTATGAGAAGCTGAAAGACAATAATCTTGTTTTCATAACGGGTGTCTCAGGTTCTGGCAAAAGTAGTTTAGCATATCGTTATTTGAAGATTTGTGGTACTCCTTTACGATACGAGATTAAATATGTAAATCGAAATAACATATCGCAGATCATTGCCACCATCAAAGATATTTCGAAAGGCTTGAAGAGTGAAGCTTTTGTTTATTTAGATGTGCTGCCATACGATACTTCATGGATTCAAGTGGTAAATGAAATAGAGGATACTCCTTTTGTTAAATGCTTAGTAACAATCCGGCAGGATGATTGGAATAGGTGTAAAAACAAGGTTAATGAGAAACTTCATTATTCTACTCTTGCCTTAGATTTAACCGAATCTGAGGCAAAGGATATCTTTGATCATCTATGCGATAGAGGATTGTGCCATATTGATATCTTTGAAGAGGCTTGGAATAATTCTGGACATCCTCAAACATTGCTTGAATATGTGTATTTCTTGACACAAGGTGTTCCTCTAAGGGCAAGAATCTCTGAACAGATAGGAAGACTTGATCATGTAAATGCCTCCTTTCTTCAGTATATATCTGTCTCGAATGTCTTGCAGGGAAATATCTCTGTGAATGCCATTCGGAACTTGTGTCATCTTTCTCCAATGGACCTGTCTCGATGTATAGACCAAATGAAAGGTGAATTCTTTGAGTATAATGGTGAAGGATTTTCTGATGTTCACCCCATTAGAACTCATATCATAGTTGAAGAGATATTTAGGAATTATAGAAATGGATTAGGAGAAATCGGTATGGAATTATTCGAGCATATTAATGAAAACACAAGTCCTCTGTTTCTTATGGCCCTTATAGATGAAGGAAAATATACGCCTGATTCTCTTTTACGTGAATTGGAGGGTAAGAAGATAAACTCTATGCAAGCGTATATTGTGGCAAGAACATTGGTGTGGTGTGGAGTTAAACATTATATTGATAATAATCAAACCGCGTTTGATTGGTTAAGGCAAACTGCGCCTCTTTGTTGGCAAGTGTTAGTGCCTGTTAACTTTACGGAAATCGAACTTGAGGAATCTGTTGATAAATTGTTTGGAAGCCATATAGGTATTACTATGGATGATGTAAGAAAAAGATTTTCTTTGCAGACTGAGGTCTATTTCTATTTATGTAAATGGCTTGATAGTTCCATTTCTTTGGAAAAGCCTAAAGAGTGGCGTGACTATTTTTGGTTGGCAAAATTCTTAACGATATGTAATTTGCAGCTTTCTTATAAGCCAGAGTTTGTTGATTTTAAGATAGATGCTAAAGCTCCTAATAATTTGGAAGAGATGGCAGATGTTCTTCTTGGACTGAAACTGGCAGGTTATGATTCTGCCACATTTAATCAGCTGGAAGAAAACTTCGTTAAGCAATTTCGTATCCAAAATAATATCTTGGAGTTTGAAATTTGTGAAAATGAGGTCAAATGTCTTACTTTCTTAGACTATTTTTCAGCAGGGAAACAATTTGGAAATGGAGATAGGGATGGGGATATAATGCATCGCATTAATATGCATCATATTGATTTGCTGAGAAAAGCATTTCCCAATGCAGATGTATATCATTCAGAGATCATAAAAGATGAGATTTTTGAAGATATAGATTTGACTTTTGAAAAGCATATAAGTAGAGAAATGTTACCGCTTGACGATATGCAAGAGCCGCGCACAATGATGGTGCATTTGTATGAAAAAAGCTATGTCCTTCCTTCCAGAAAGGCTTATTGTGATCAATTGATAACTTTGCGTAAGCTATTTGTTGATGTAATAAAAGAATATTGGCAAGGCATTGATGACATTCATCGAGTTGGAAAGGCGTACAATGCCAAAATGGATCAAGTTTCTTATGATGTGTGTGATAAGATTTTAAATACTCACATAGAATTGCCTGCAACTGAAATAAATAGATTCGGATTAGGTTATGAAATTAACAAAAAGGAGAATGAAGACCAAAGTGCAAAAGATAATTTGAAGAAATTAAACTCCTTGTATTCTCATTATTCTACTGATTTGACTATCTTCTTCAGACAGTGTTACCAGCCTTCAGGTGGCTTTATCAATGATGTTCAAAGAATGACGATGATATTGCTGGATGCACAGGATAAGTTGAAAAAATTGCAAAGCTTATTTCATCAGGTTTTTGATGGTTATGTTGATGTCGTTGAGATCAAGCAACTTGATGAGAGAGAAAAACAGCAGATGACGTGCCTTATTGCAGTTTATAATTGGTTAGCTCAAAACCAGCCTTATATGTCTTGCAGGCAGTTATTAAAGCAGATAAAACCAAAGAAACTGACGGCTACTCAAACATCTGAAGTCAACAATGAGGTTATAGATAATCCGTCTCAAACTATAGTTGACTCTATTGAAGATTTGGAAAATCTTCGGAATATGCAATTGAGAGATATTTATAATAGATGCTCTCATCTTGATGACTTATCTATCCAAATCGTTGATAAGTATATAAAACGCTATGATGATACTATAGAGGGTATGAGAAATTGTAGTTTATAGTTAACTGTATTTTGCTGCTATCGTCAAAATAGATAACGATAGGTTGGCAAGAAAAATAAAGTCCTTACTTAACTCTCTGCTATTGAAGAGAATGAAGCAGTTGGAAAACAATCAAAAGACAATATGAGGTTATCTTGTGATCCCAATGAAATCTTGTGGTATGCGATGAGTTCTCCTTTTCGACGGGAGATGAAGGCCAAGGCACTCTTGGATGCTCACCATATAGAGAATTTTATCCCGATGAAGAAAAGACAGGAGATTCGGGATGGTGAAATCGTGACGTGGGAGGAGCCGGCTATCCACAACTTTGTCTTCGTGCATGACAGCTACAATGGCATTATGAAGGTGAAGAAGGGGCTGGACATCCTGCAGTTCATTCTAAATCCCTTGTCTCCGATAGTTGTGCCACAGAGACAGATGGATGACTTCATCCGTCTTTACGAGTCGGACGGTTATGACGAGCCCGAGTTTCTCACTCCCCAGACGATGGGGCAGCTTCGGAAGAATGCAAGGGTGGTCATCGGCGATGGCCCACTTGCTGGCATCTCTGGTTATTACCAGCGAGTGAAGGGGGCGAAGGACAAGCGCTTCATAGTGTTGATAGAAGGTTTGATAGCAATGGCATGCAGCGTGGAGTGTAAGTTTGTGAAAGTAAAGTAGGTATGAAATTCAACTTACTGTTAAAAGATATAAAAAACTTGCGAAATTCATAATTTATATCTATTTTTGCATCATGAATCTCACTCTTTTGTTAGAGATGAGGATAAAAAGTATGAAATATTGTAATGCGGAATTCTCTAAGTACTTGAATCACAGTGGTAAAACTGAGATTTGAGGAACCTAAGGAATGCATATTCAGTAATATTTATACTATGACTCAACAATTATCTTTAGCTTCAGCAATTACAAGAAAACAGGCAAGAGCTTACTGATACAAAGAGAAAGCTGAAAACTGCTGAGAACCTGCTTCCGATGACAATCTGTTTGGATTAATGAAATTTTTAGTGAAAGAAATTTAAAAATGAAATTTGCGGGCTTTGCAAAAAGCCCGCAAATAGGGGCGTTGTGACATTTTTGGACGCTTACGAAAATGACAAAGAACAGGAAGCTTGTTCTGAGGGTAAGCATCCAACCCCTATTTTGGCGGTTTGAACAATAAGTGCTACCTTTGCGCCATGTTAAACATTAAATGTTATAAGTATGGCAATAAGTAGTAAAGATCTTGAGAGCCTGTGGCAACGCTATAAAGCGGAGGCGGTACCAGCAGGCATTTCGGTAAATCAATTTTTCGAATCCAATGGAGTTCCTTATCATGTATTTGAAAAGTGGTACAAGAAGAAGTTCCAGGCTCCAAATGTTGTGGAGTGTGTTGTTGCAGGTGCGCCAGATTCAACCAGTGCAGTTCCAACACCATCCAAGCAGGGTAATCCTTCAGCCGGTTTATCTCCAGCTCCGACCGAGGATGCCGTTGTCATCAAGTATGTCAATCTTGGGCTTAGCAATGGTATGAAGATAGAGCATCATAATTTGAGCTATTCTGGTCTTCAAAGTTTTATCTCTAAACTTCAAGCCTTATGTTTAGCTTAAATGGTGCCGTAAAATATAAGTATATTCCCAACTATCAGGATATGCGTGGAGGTTATGACAAGCTTTGTGGAGTGATACGCTCTTTGGGCGAAGATCCAGAGGAAGGCACCGCTTACGTGTTTACTTCCAAGGATCAAAAGATAGTAAAGATCATCAGACATGAACATAATGAGTGTCAGATGTATTATCAGAAGTTTGACAAGAACATGAGTTTTGTCCGTCTAGAGTTTGAAGGTGTCCTTCCAATTTATGTGTTGGAGTGGAAGTATCTAGTGGCTATGCTTTCATGCCCTGTTGTAAAAAGCATAGGTCCAATAGAGCTAAAATGCTATGAGGAAGCAGCTTGATGGCGAAAATGATAGTTAATTTTCTAAAAAAACGTATTCGTTTTTTGGGGTAAAATTGAGTTAAGTAAATGATATTCAGAGTGTTGTAGAAAGCTTTAAGGTTGGCTTGTTAAGCCCTGTTTTCGATGTTTTGCAATACTGCAAACATGTCTGACATAGGGTGGTATTACGACTAACGTTAAGTCTCTAAAATAGCGTAAAATACTGAATATTAGATTGTTAAATAAGTTTTATGCGTTTTGTGGAGTCTCATAATATGATTATCTTTGCATCTGCAAACGTTTCATATTATGGCAGATATACATATAGACATAGAGCGCATGATAATGCATTCCAATTACTTGCTGGAGGTAGACAATTCTTCGGCAAGTAATGGATTATCGGATATGGAACGTAAGCAATATCTAGATCAGATAAAGGAATTGGTTCAGACTGTCCAGACACTTCTGGATGCCAATATTGCCTTGGGTAATAAGCAGAAGGAACTACAGGCAGAGGCAGATCGTAAGATTGCCGGTTTGCAGGATCAGGTTGACAAGCTTACTGGAGAACTGCAAGCCCGTAGGCGTAAGATGCATGGCAAGAACAATGAGAAGCAAACTGGTGACAAGTCGGTAAATACAGGCAAGACCAAGGATGAGGAAGAGGGGGAATACATCGAGAATGGATGTGAGCAACCTTCCGATTCTGATGATTCAGACGAAGTTACCGACACAGAGGCGACCAATCCCAAAAAGGATTTGAGCCAACGCCCTGACCACTACAAGACCATGAAGGCTGAAGTTCTTGTGGTTCATGATTGCGACAAGGACAAGCTTAAGGCTATGGGATTGGAGTTCATTCGTTATACCAGGCCTGTCGATCAGTTTGACCGAATCAGTATGACACGTCAGGACCGCTACCTTTATGCTTGGGTACGTGACAAGGACGGCAACGAGTTCGCTTTCTTCGTGCCAAAAGATGAAGGGGTAGAGCAGCGTGCTTGCACTTTTGTCGATGAGTCAAAGTATGACATGCCAAGCATGGTTCCTCATACCAGCAGTACGAGTGGCATGCTTTCAGACTTGATTGTCAATCGCTTTCAGTATGCGATAACGAGTGGACGTGAGATGTATCGCATGGTCAATGAGAAGATGCGTATGTCTAAGTCTACTATTTTCAACTGGTTGCGACATGGGGCAGAGTTCTTGGAGAATTGTCAGGAGACCATCAAACAATGGCTATTGAAACCTGGCTCAACGATTTATTGTGATGAGTCCTGGGCTGACACCAAGGTGACGGATGCCAATGGTGAGGTGCATTATAAGAAACGATATATGTGGGTCATTGTCAACTTGACCACCAAGGTCTGCTATTATCTGTATGGCAGTCGTAAGAAAGAGGTTATCAAGGAGTTCCTTGGTGACTTCAAGGGCACGTTGATGACCGATGCCTATGCAGCATACCTTTACTTCAATAAGTTGAAGGATTGTACTCATGTATGTTGCTGGTCGCACGTTAGAAGACTGTTCGTCTCGGCGAGTCGTGACTACAAGGACTCCTTGGCACAGGCATTCATAGACTTGATCGGTATATTATATAAGGTCGAAGTTGAGAATCAAGTATTGGGTCGCACAGAAAAAGAGATAGTCAAGCATCGAGGTGAGGAATCCCTACCAGTTTTACACGACCTCTATCAGCAAGCGACGGCACTGTTGAAACAGTTTGAGAAAAACAAGATTAAGCTCTCTGCTAAGTTACAACAAGCCTTGACATATATGACCAAGCATTGGGAAGAGCTGATGGCATATACTAAGATAGGCAGCGTCTTGATAGACAACAACTGTTGTGAACGCGCAGTCCGCCCATTCACAAATCTCCGAAAGAACTTCGGTGGATTTAGCAGTGAGCAGGGTGCCAGAGTCACAGCAACCTTCCTTACTTTCGTTGAAACCTGCAAGCTAATGGCAACGGCTCCACTGGATTTCTTCAGGGGATTCTTTGACATGATTGTAGCTGGAAGAAGGGATTATGCCTTGATGACAGAGGCACTTTTAGTTAAACCTGTTTAAAAATCAGAAAAGTCCAATTTCTTAAAATACTCTGTATCCCCAGTAAACACTGGGGATGGAGTTGTATTGCTATAGGGGTTGGATGCTTACTTCTGAGGTTGCTAACCAAGTTAAAGGATGGAGAAAAAATACGCAGGCTGTCATAGCTGAAAATGAAGCCTTCTTTGGCAATTTAGCAGACGTTACAGATGTATATGTGCTCGGACACTCTATGGCTGAAGTGGATTTACCATATTTTGAACGTGTGAGAGATGTTGTCAATGAGGGGTCACATGGCATATCTCTTTTTATGGTGTCAATAGGAACAGGTAGCGAACCGATTGAATTTGCATAACTTTGAGTTGATTCTGCTGGATGATTTAAGACGGGCAAGAGAGGGAGACTTATTCTAGTTTCACTCCTTCTCAAAAGAATGTTTAAAAAGAGGGGAACATAAATTGGTGTTGGTCGAGGCTATGTCAGGATTGGTGCAGAAAAGGCTTCATTAGGTGAAAACAATATAAGGAGTATGAGAACATTTACAGCAAAAGAAAATAGCTTTATTGGACAAATGGTAGATAGTGTGTCAGTAGAGAATACTTACCTATCTATCAATATGTTTAATGATATATTTCAAACAGGGAAGGTCGCATTTGATAGTCAAGCTGCTTGTTTGTCTTTTCTTTGTGAAAATGGGCAAGTTCCAGAGCATGGATATATACTTGGGGTGTATAATGAGATTTTGGAGCGAGTCATGTTGCTTCAGTATCTAGAGAAAGAAGGGCTTGTTTATTTGGTGCCTATGCCTTCATCAATGGGGGCACTCCATCAAATAGGGGGAATGCAAAAATATTCAAAAAGAGTTCAATTTTCTGTTAATCCTTCTATTTCAAGCTATCTTAATCGCCTAATGAATGAACCGCTATATGTAGGCGAAACATTGAAGGCTTATGTGACTAATGGGTTTAAGACCCTTGATGAAATGGCACTTGATGAAGCGAGGAAGCAAACTAAAATTTCTCTTTGGTCTATGATTGTGGCAATCATAGCTCTGATTGCTACAATATTACTATCTCGCTGTGATAATGGAGGCTTCTCTGATAGTCATGTTTCAGGTGGTGATGCTGCTAGTAGCGTAGATAGCTCAAAGACTAGCTTAACTGTTCCTTTGATGGGTATTATGGGAGTTATGAAGAACTCTATTGAGCCAAAGTTGGAGGCTACAATGAATAATACTGCGGATATCAAGGCTAAGCTTAGTGGTACGCTAAATGTGAATGTACAGAAGAATTCTAGCAACGTTTCTAATTCTGTGCATAACAACATCTCGAATAGCCAACATAATAATATTGTGAACAATAATAACTATCGTTATCCTGTAAAGACTCCTAGTAAGCATCCTGGTAAAACAGGGCAGAGTTGTGTGAAAATGGTGAAGGTGAATACTTGTAAGGATACTGTGGTGGCGAAAGAGAGCGTGATAATGTAAATCTTAAATAATTATGGAAAAAGTGGATAAAGAGCATATTGAAAAGATGAGAATCTTACAAATTATTCGCAAGAATGCTTTGAACATGAATTGGAAATGTATGGTTGATGGATGTCCAGAAAAAACTATTAATTCTCATCTTTTGCAGCGCCATGGTGTTTTGGATAATATAATCGAAGATGGACACATGTATGAATTGCGAGTAAGGGATATTTTTAAATGGAGCAAAGATGTTCCACCTGTGGTTTTTAAAAAGGTTGGTCTTAATGATGCAATTTCGTATCCTTTGTTTTGTAATCATCACGATACAGAATTGTTCTTGGATATAGAAAAAAATGATCCAGATGTCGATGATTATCGTTCTCTGCTTCTCTTTTCCTATCGTTCAGTTTGTGCGGAGATGCGTAAGAAAGAAATAGAGATAGATGTTAATCAAAGACAACTTCGTAGTCGTATATTAAATCTGGATTCCTTTTATTTGAAAGAGTGTATTAGAGGTTTGGAAATAGGTATTAAAGACTTGAAGTTTTATGAAGAACAACTACTTAATGAAATTAGTACTCCCAAAAACTTGTTCACTTTTGAAGTTGCTCATTTTCCATTCATTCCAATATATGCTTCTGCCTCTTTTAGCTTTGAAACAGATAAAGATAAGATAGAATCTCAAAATTCAGTTTGGGATAGTGCTTTTATTCATATTCTTCCTCGTAAATCAGATTTGTGTATAATTATCGGCTATCATAAAGAATATGTTAATGACAGATTAAAGACTTTTGTAGGTAAATGGCTTCATGCAGATAAGAATACTCTTGGATTATTGTTGACAGATCTTTTTCTCAAAGGATAGAAGGTTTTGGTATGTCTGAGAAATTATACCAATCTATGGATGAAGAGAATATTGAACGATTCTATGAGTTTCAGAGAAAATCTATAGAGAATTATAATATGGCATTAGAACCAGGCTTTAATCTATTTGAGGGTGAGTATTGGGAAAAATTATGGACTTAATCTCTAATGAGATATGGAACGACTTAAATTATATCTTTTCCGTCCTTTTAGGGTGATAAAATACAATAAGACATCATTCTTTATATGGGCTTTATCAACATTCTTAGGTGGAAATATTGGGATGCTGATAAATTTTATAGTGCGTCATTATTTCTACAAGATTAGTATTTCAGATTCGATAACTTATGATTTGGAGTCTGGTACATTATATGTTTTTGTTATTGCTATGTTAGCTTCATCTTTTGGAACATTGTTGATAGATTTCTGGACAAAGGAGAATAATGATTTTAAGCAGCCAAAAATGATTTGGCTTATTATTACATTCTTCTTATGTTGTTTTATCGGAATCTTTTATTCGGCATATACAAGCTCTATTATGCAGAGTGATGAAGCTAATAAATCCTTTGACATTTGGCAAATTCTATTTTTTGTAGCTGGAACCATATTAGGAATATATTCATATTGCTTGCTATTGATGGATCCGCAAAACAATGAATTTAGTATGTTGAGTGATAAATATGAATTAAAGGAGAGCAAAAATATAAAGAAGATGAGTGAAGAATCTGAAAACATTAAAAAGGATTCTAATGGTGTACAACTGTAAAATGTGTTGATTTATGAAACTAGAAATTCCATATATAGAAGTAGAACAGCCTATTGGAACCTTCTATTTATCAGCTATTAATGCAAAGACTCTTGTAGATATAGTTGAAATTAGACGAAGAAATTCCGATAATGTTTTCGAATTGTCTTTGTTTGAAAGATATACGAATACTCAGGAGCAAGGGGTTCAAAGAGCACAATCAAAAGAGCGTGTCAATAAAATTAAGGACTATTGTTCTGATCCAGATGCTACTTTTCCTACACCTATTATTATAAGTATATATTCTGATGTAAGTTATATAGATAAGAATAATACTTTTGTTTTTGAGGTTGACGATAATAAAAAAATAGGGGATGTAATTGATGGTCAACATCGACTGTTGGGAATTAGCTCTTCAGGTTTGAGTGGTGAGTTTAACTTACCTGTGGTTTTGATGTTTAATTTGAATACAGAAGAGAAGGCTTACGTCTTTTCTATTATCAATAGTACTCAAACGAAGGTTAGCATGAGTTTGATCTACGATTTGTTTGATTTATCAACAAAGCGTAGTCCGCAAAAAGTTGCTCATGAAATTGCCAGGGCAATGAATAAAATGGAAGAGTCACCTTTCTTTAATCGTTTGAAGATGCTTGGGAAAAAAGAGCAGGGACAAAGTTTTGCAGTTTTGTCTCAAGGAACTTTTGTTACGAAACTTTTGACTTTGATTTCAAATAATCCTGATGCTGATAGTTATAGGTTAAAACGTGGAGATTCGCTAGCTTCAGATAGAAAATTACCTTTTAGAGAATACTTTATTACAGAGCAAGATGGTGTTATGCTGAAAGTGCTATTGAATTGTTTTAATGCTCTGAAAGATGTGTTTCCAAATGAATGGGATTATCCTGATAATAACGTCTTGTGGAAAACAACGGGATTTGGTGGCGTGATTAAAGCATTTCCTAAGTTATATAAAAAAGGTGCTACAGAAAGAAATTTAACGGAAGGATTTTTCCATCAGTGTTTCCAAAACTTAAAAGTTTATATGGAAATGCGTAAAGAGAATTTTTCTAATAAATATTTTTCTGGAGGTGGTGAACAGTTGCAAGCAAAACTTCAATCGTATATCGAAGAGTCAAATAAATTATGTTAGCTATTCTCGTTGTTAATAATGGAAACAATCAGCATCGATAGAAATATTCAAGTCTTCAAAAAAGTCTTTGAGGCAGAAAGTAGAATTATATTTTCTGCAAAGTTTGGTGATGGTAAATCATACTTTTTGAAGAAGTTCATGGAAAGCTATCCTGTTCCAATAGCTATTCAGCAAATGTCTGTGAGAAGGTGTAAGGAGTTTCTTGATATAGATATAGATGCTTCGTTGAGAGAAAAAAAGGTTGGGTGTTAATTTTTGCATCTCCACAAAAACGATATGGGTAAAACTCCTTGTATGTTATCGCTTTTTGTTTCCTGTGAAAAATATAATTTTTCCTAAATATTAGGTGTTTTTCTTGGAGCGTGTTTATAAAAATCGTATCTTTGGCAAATTGTTAGCAAAAGTGCGAACATAAAAATAAATGTTATGGTAGAAATAGACAAAGAATACCTCACCCGTAAGCATCGAGGTGGCGAAAATAGCAAAAAAGGAAATATGTTTGAAGCATATTTTTCCGTATATCAAATATTGCTTTTGATGTCGGAAGGAAAGCTTGATGCGACCTTGTTCTCTCAGGTAGAAAATGCTTATGTGGATGACTTGCTGATTCTGCAAGATGATAGTTCTGTTTATCATCAAATAAAGGATGTTAAGTCTCTTTCATGGGGCAATATTGAGACAAAGAAAACTTTGGCTTATGACTTTTACCACCAAGCTGAGTTATGTCTGTTTCGAGAGGTGAAATTCTTGTTGAAGCTTATTGACTCTTCTGGATATGAAAAGATGAAGGAAAGTAAGCCTGCAGATATAAAAGATGTTACAGATGTAGAGGAGTTTCCTGCATACGCTAATATCAACATGTATGCCTATGATGCTCATGTCTATTCTGTTGCAGCTAAAGCTATAGGAGTGGGAGACAAACAACATTATGATGTTAGTACTTTTGTTACGATGCTTTTTGGCAAATGGTGTGGAGGTTTGTGTGAAGGTAAGACGGTTAAGTCTATCTTCTTAGATGTAAAACGAACTTTGTTTGGTACCGAGATAGATGAGAAGATTCTTGATGATATCTTGAAACTGCTTGGTAAAATGGGATTTGCCATAGAAGTAGAGTCTTCCATGTTGCATTGGAAGTATCGAGGATTTGAAGGAGATACTGAACTTACGGAAAGCAAGATAGAGGAAATCCTTGCTTCCACAGATGTAGAGAGTATGATTAATGTTCTATATTAAAATGGATATGTCATGGGAAGAATATATGAAAATATAAATAGAGCCAATGAGGTGGAGGTGAAGACTGCCTTGCGTACATTGGTGACTGATGGAGTTTCTTCAGCAGCTTATCGTGGTGCGTTTTTTTCATTAGGACATAGTTTGGGTGATGTAATACGTGATAGATTCGATTCTTTAGGGAAGGTTTTGCTGGTGTGTGCCTCTGAGGATGCTGATTGGCTTGCGAAGGGTGTATTGGCTGCCTTTCCTGAGAAAATGGCTTTGGCTGTATTTTGGTCGAAGCGTCTTCGTATATGTGATAACCCGAAGGTTGAATTATCACCTATCGTCAAGTCATATATTGATCCTGATGCTTTTTCTTGCGATACAATGATTATTGTTAAGTCGATCATTAGCACTTCTTGCGTGGTGAAGACTCAAATCAATTATCTTGTGGATAAGACAAATCCTGAGAGAATTATCATTGTAGCCCCTGTCATGTATAAGGATGCCAAGAGCAATCTTGAAGCAGAATTTCCAGAAGAGATAACTTCCAAATTCTCTTATTGCGCTTTTGCCATTGATGATGAGAGGGATGAAAGCACCGGTGCTGTTATCCCTGGTGTTGGTGGTATGGTGTATGACAAGCTTGGGCTTGGTGGTGTCATACAGAAAAACTCTTATATGCCTCAGATTGTGAAGGAACGTGCTTTTGGAAAAGTCTCAAAGCCACAAATGGCTTGTGTATAATCATACCATTTCTTTTGTGAACCATAATAAATGGTAGGTAAGTATTCGGTGAAAGCCGTATTGTGCGCCTAGATAAAGTTTTGTACCTTTGCACCGTTATTTTAAATTATCCAAATTATGGTACAAGGCAAGAAACAATTAAACAGTAAGACAAAGTTCGCTACTTTGTTCAGCCATATCGTCGTCCCGTTGTTCGTCGCAAGGATGATCCGATGCAGCAGCTCTTGCAGTCTCCTTGCTATGAGGACGTATTTTGGAAGAGTTATGCGTCTGCTGAGTTATTGGCGCAGTTGGAGTGTAATAAGTATGTCCTTCATCAACCGTTTAACCGGCAGATAAAGAAGATGAAACAGGATGGTTTGATACTCGCTCCTTCAACGGTTGATGACTGGCATCAGGGTGTATGCGACAAGATAGAACCTCTCTACAATCTGCAGAAGAATCGGGTAATGTCCAGTTTGCTGCTTGGTGCTGATGGCTCTCCATTCCCGATATTGGACTGCGAGAAGCATAAGACGGTAAATCATTACTTGATTCAATATCGTTCTGTGGCGACAGACATCCCAATCTTCATGGTTAATACGAAAAACAAGCATGGTAGGGTACTGCTGATATCATGGACAACCTCAAAGATTGGAAAGGTGTAGCACTGATGTGTGATGGTTACTCTGGCTATGATTGGCTGAAGAAGATAAATGGTCGCATATTGTGTCGTTGTGTCGTTCATGCCCGAAGACCAATGGAACGAGCCTTGAAGAAAAATCCTAATATGGCAAAGATAGGTATCCTCTTCTACCAGAATATTAACTTGATTGAGGAAATGATAAAGGAGAAGAAACTTGAAGGTGAGGAGAAGGCACAGTTCAGGAAGGACTATGCCGAGCCGCTATGGGCCGCAAGTGCCATCTTGGATGTGCCAAAAGACAGCAATATATACCAGGCATTGAACTATATGCTGCGCAACTATACAGAGCTGACCAATTATATAGACATCCCAGACATGCCTCTGGATAATGATGAGACAGATACAATTTTAGTAGCAACAGGAGATACAAATAAGTTTGAGGTTGTATGTGCTGATACAGGAATCGGTATGGTGACCTCTTTAGCTCCTGTTCTTAAAAATAGTCCGAGTCTCAGAATTCGAAATTATGATGTGTTGGAAATGGCAACTATGCAAGGAATTACATCTAAAAAAGGAACTGACCACATGGGGTTCGGGCTTTGGCTAATAAGTGAATTCGTTAGAATTGCAAAAGGGGAGATTCATATCTATTCAGAAGGAGCTTATTATGTTAATCAATGTGGAAAAATTAAAAAAGGTACATGTGGTTTTTGGCAGGGAACGATAATTTATGTATCTTTGCCACTGAATAAAGCAAATGAAATTAAAATTTGGCAAGATGGACTTGCCGAACAGTACCAAGACATAAAAATAAATTGCGTATGAAAAGTTTAAGTTTGCAACCATATAGTCCTATCATAAATGATAAGACGAATGGAGAACGTATATATAATGAAATTTTAGGATTGGACCCTAAAGAGAATAGGGTAGAAATTGATATGGCTGGTATCATATCAATGACTACTTATTGTGCCAAGCAAATTTTTGGTAAGTTGTATAAAGAACTGGGACCAAATTTGTTTGAGAATAATATAATTCTCAAAAAGGTGTCTTCTGACGTTCTTTTGATAATTAAAATGGGTATTAAAAATGCTGTATTACAGCAAGCCTGATTAGGTCAAATTCCTATGAGTAATGTTCTTGAAAATACTTATTATGGGATATTATTCTATAAATAATAGGCTTTTTTTTCGTATATAGATATGGATGAAGTTTTCTATAAAATAGATAAGCCGGCTAATCTCCATGGCCTCAAAGGAGCTGCTTTATTCCGAGAAAAGCGAAAGGATAATGAAATATTGTCTGCTATGGATGAGGATACTTATGAGGAGTTTATAGCTTCTTGGGCTTATTATTGTGTCAAAAATAAAGCTGAAGGTTATCAAGATGTCTTGCGTATTGGTGGTCCAGGTGATGGTGGTATGGATGTAGCCGCTTTTTATCACCAAGAAAATAGAGATTGTGATATATACCAATGTAAGCATTACAACTCTCCCCTTAGTAAATCTTCGATTTTACCAGAGTTAGGTAAGTTTCTATATCATGTCTTTACTGACGTATTACCATGTCCTCGAGCGTATTTTCTGATGGCTCCCAAAGGGCTTAGTGCTAAATTTGCTCTATTATATACGAATAGTGAAGAGTTAAAAAAGACGATTCTAAGAGAATGGGATGAAAAAATCTCTACGCATATTGAAAAAGGACAAGTTTTTGCCAATAAAGGTGCTTTGAAAACATTTTTGCAGAATTTTGATTATACAATATTCAAGTTTTATTCGCCTGAACGTATTATAGAAGATTTGCTTGATTCTCGTAATCGTCATGTTTATACGCAATATTTTGGCGTTAGAAAAGAAATTATGGAACGAAAAAAAATAGAAGTTCCTATGGCACTGATTGATTATGAAGATAATTATATTCGACATTTACTTGAAGCTTATACTGATGCGAATGGTAATTTTGTGATATCTAAAGAAAACGTGAGATTATCCAAATATCAATCACATTTTAAAAGATCACGTGAGGAATTTTGGCTTGCTGAAAGTATCAAGAAAATGAGTGTTGAAAACTGCCCAGGAGATTGTGATGATTTTAATGAATTAATGAATGATATGTATTACCATGTTGCTGATATTTATGAAGAGGAATATGATAACGCTTATTGCAGGCTTAAAGCTGTAATTGATAAGGCAACTAGTTTTGTAAAGAAAGAGAGAACCATTTCTGGTGAGTTGGGATCTCCTGAATTAAAAGGTATTTGCTTTCAGTTATCTAATGAAGATAGACTAGTATGGAAAAAAATATAAAATTACTTAATGGGACTGTAGATGTAGCCCTCAGGTTACTTGCCGTGTTGAGTACCTGTAAAATACTTATGTCAGAGGATAGACTTGCTATATATTCATATTTTGCTATTCATTTTTCTGATATGCAAAAAAATGAAGAAAGTGTCCATCCAGATATCCCCTATAGATATAGTGGATATACAAAAAGTAGGGAGGTTATACCATCTTCTTTAAGCCTTCTAATATCTAGAGGATTAGTAAAATGTATTATCAAAAAACATAATATATTATACTCTTCTACGGAAATGGGAGATGCTCTGTATGAACAAATATCTGGTGTGTATAAGATTAAATTAGTAAATAGTATCACAAAGGTTCATAATGTTCTTAAGGATACAAGTGATATTCAAATATTAAAAAAAGTATCACTTTCAATGCAGAATTGGGGAAGTGAATTTAAGTACGAATCAATCTTTAATGAATTTGATTATGAGTAAAAAAGGCTTTTATATAAAGTCTATTATTGCTACAGGTGAAGGGATGATAGACTCAAAAGTACAGTTTACTGATGGATGTAATTTACTCTTTGGACCTTCAGAAAGAGGGAAATCGTCAGTATTTTCTATAATCAATTATATGCTTGGAGCCAAAGAAATACCTAAGAAGGTTAAGGAATCCTTTGGCTATACAGACTATTATATGGAGTTTATTACTTACCAGGATAATCTTTTGCATACAGCTCATAGAGGTATAAAAGATAATGCTGTCGTCATTAAGGATTGTTCTTTTGAACAGTTTAATAATCCTCTTAATAAAGCAACAAAGTATCCAATAACAGCAAGAAAGCCAGATAGGATTACTTATTCTAGGTATCTTATGAATTTAAATGGCTTTGCGAGCCTTTTGCAAATGAAGAAGAGTAAAACTTCTAAGGTCAATCTTGCTTTTTCTTATGTTAGGCATATGTTTTTGGTTAGTGAGGGGAGGGTCGTGGCTGATAAACCGATTTTCATTCCTATAAATGATACTGCTACTGCTACACAAGAAAAAAGTTTTTTGTATTATCTTACTTCTGGTAAAGATGACAGTGACTTTCAAGAATCAGAGAAAGAAGAAATACGCAAAACAAGAATAGAAGGACAGTTGGCTTTAGCACAAGAAAATTTAGATGAAATAAAACAGAAAATTATAAGTCTTGGTGATGTTGGTTTCGCTGATATGAAGGGAGATGCTTTATTTGAGGCAAACAAAAAACAAATAAGTGAACAAGAAGAAGTTTTAAAGTCTTTATATAAGGAACGTTGTCATAAAGAAGATGAGTTGAAACAAAGAAAATCCAAACTTTTATTTGCCAATGAGTTTGTGAAAAGAATGACTCTTCTTCAAAAGCATTATTTGTTAGATCTACAAAGGTATGAGCATCTTTTTGAAGGCTATAGTTTGCTTATTCCTTTGCCAGAGGAGTATACTTGTCCTATTTGCCATTCTCACTTTACAAATTCTACTGAAATATGTGATGAATACAAAGATTTGGTATCTGCTGAATTTATGCAAACTCAGGCAAAACTTACTGATGTTAGTAAAGTTATAAAAGATAAAGAAAAAGAGATTGATAATCTGCAAAATCAGGTATTATTGCTAGATAGTTCTATATCAGATATTATTGCGAAGATTCATTCTTTTGAACCGCAAATCGATGGATTAAAGAAAGCTCTTCTGAAATATAAAGAAAATGTGGAAAAGAAAGTTTATGCTAATTTTCTACAAGCAGAAGCTTTGCGTTTTAGTAAATTGATAGATAATTTGCAGATTAAGCTTAAAAGTAAGCCTAATATTTCAGAATATTCACGTCAAGCTACTATAGATGATGATTTTTGTAATTCTGTTAAATCCAAATTGCAAGCATGGAATGTTATTGGTAATGTTCCTGTTTTCTATGAAGATAAAGAGTTCGATTTTAATATAGGTGGTCAGAAAAGAACGATGTGCGGAAAAGGAACACGTGGTGTTACTTGCACTGCCATCATAATGACATTAATAGAATATTGTAAGAAAAAGGGTATTCCATTTAGTGAGTTACTTGTTGTGGATTCACCACTTACAGCTCATTTTGACGATGAGCATGTTGACGCAGATCAAACAACTCAGGCAAGGTTTTTCAAATATTGTAATGAACATGACTTCGATTATCAGTTAATCTTGATAGATAATAAGGCTCCTGATGCTCTGAAAAGAAGTTCTATGGAAGGTATAAACTTCATCGAATTTTCGGATTTGGGAAGGAAAGGTTTTTATTTGGGAAAAAGGGAAAAAACTGAATAAAAATATTGTTCTCTAAGTATTGTGATATGTCCATTCAGTAGATATGATGAAATTGATGGTTATTAGATAAATGCTTATGCAGACACTTTCAAAAGAAATTGAAAAAAGGATAGAGGATATTGTTTCCGTCCGTTTTTATAATCAGATAACACCATATGATGTTATTAGGTGGCTATTTAACTTTGATGATGAAGATGTCGAATTGGCTGTCCAATTGTTGGAGCATGTGATCTTTTTGCGTGATGATGATGTAAAGGGGCGGCTTTATGAGCAAATCTCTAAGTTGCCTAAAGATAAGACAAAACATATAGTTCCTCTTGGTAAGCCAGGGAAAAGTGGAGCTGCCATTTCTTACTGGATTCATGGATTAATGAAACGAAATGAATTGCGGGAAATGGCATTTCATTCAAGCATTGAGGACTTTATTTCTTATAGGAACTCTCAGGAATGGAAGACTCAGAAAGATATTGTTGTTTATGTGGATGATTTCATAGGTAGTGGTGGGTCAGTAGTAACAGCATTATCTCTTGAAGAAAAAATAGTGCGTCCAGAGGTGTTGAGTGATGCAAGTTCTGGGAGGCTTTATGTTATTGCTGCAATTGTGATGGATAATGGCTATTCTAAGATTTCTCAAGATATATCTGGGGCCGTTATCTTAGGAGACTTGCATTGTAAAGGATTTGATCCTCACAAAAAGGTATTTGGGAGTTATTTCAAGACTAAGGCAGTTCGCGAAATGTGCTATAAGTACGGAAAACTATTATTTAAAGATTTCCCTCTAGGTTTTGAAAACACTCAAAGTCTGGTGTTGATGCAGCATTCGTCGCCTAACAATACGGTTCCTGTATTATGGTCTGATAAACAATATCAAGGTAGAAATTGGATTCCTTTGGTGCCTCGAAATAATCTCCTGAAAATAAAACGGGCTTATACTGACAGAAATTCTGTTTACAGATGGTTGTCGTGCCTGAAGAAAATCTTTGTTGGGGGAAGTGAATACGTAGATTTCAGCTTGTTGTTTACAAAGAGTAATTTCAATCTTGTCTTTATCTTGATATGTTTGATCAGGCGAAAAAGCGAAGCTTTCATTTACAATACCATGGGTATTTCATTAGTGGAAATGGATCGTCTATGGCAAGAAGGGATTGATAAGAAAATATGGGATAGTAAGCACAAGCCAACTTCATTGGCGTTGAATGAATATAAAGAGGCAATAAAAAGATATAAGCTATTGAGAGATGAAGGGATGCAAGAATTTCGGATTTGGGATGAAAAAGATAATATTTACATACCGGAGACTTTCAGGGGCGTGAAGTAAAATTATTAGCTGAATATGGGATTAGCATATTCGTATGTCTTTTGGACATGCTAGATTTTAAATGTCATTATACTAAGTATATCGAACAATAAATGTTCGATATGCTCACTTGCGTGAGCAACAAACTAACGTAATAATTTTATGGAACAAACTTGGGAGTCTCTTTTTTCTGAACAAGCTGGGATAGAAGGGCATTCACAGCAATATATATCGGAATGTTTGGCCTATGCAGGTATCTTGCATAGCCATAATGTTCCTGTTATTTTTGACAAGTGTCATTTTTTCTCATTCTTTCCTGATATCAAGAAGGGGAGAATGGAAATGTTTTTATTGAATCTATGTTGTTACAAGAACTATAGTATAAAGAAGAAAGCTGGTGGCGTTAGAATGATAAGTGCTCCTTATTCTGACTTGAAGAGGGTACAGAGGTGGGTTTACGAGAATATACTTCTTAAAGACTTATATTCTGTTTCTCCTTGTGCTGAAGGTTTTATGCCTAAGGACAAAGATGACATTAGAAATATTGTCACCAATGCTAGGAGGCATGCCAGAAGTAAATGGCTGATAAATGTTGATATACAGAATTTCTTTGATTCGATAAAATATGATTCGGTATGGGAGTATTTTTCTAAATTGGGCTATGAGAAAGAGGTGGCAGATGTTCTAGCAAAAATCTGCACATACCAATTTAGGCTTCCTCAAGGTGCACCGACAAGTCCGATGCTTTCCAATTTGATTGTGCGGTCAATGGATGATGCTTTCGTAGAACTTGCCAGTAAGTGTAAATGTTTTTATAGCAGATATGCTGATGATATAACCCTTTCTGGTAATTCAGATAGTATTATGCCAAGTATGCGTGATATCTATCAAATAGTTTATGCTCATCATTTTCGTCCAAACAAGAAGAAAACGAAAATAAGTTTCTCATGTGATAGGCAGATGGTTACCGGATTGACTATTACTGATGGAGTGCATGTTCCGAAAAAATATCGCAAGGATGTTTGGAAGGAACTATATTGTTGTAAAAAGTTTGGTGTAGCTAGTCATATTGCTTATAGACATCCTGATCAGGGAATGTATAGATATTGGCTTTTGGGTAGAATCATGTTTATAAAATCTGTAGAGCCCGAGTGTGGAGAGAAAATGCTTCAGGAATTTAACTCGATTAATTGGGGAATATCACTGCTGTCCCGTTTAGAAATCATCGGGCCTGAAAAGGCTAGGATATAGCCAATCCTCCGTCTCTTCTGTTGGAACAGCTTTGTTAAACAATTCATTTAAAGGAGTCTTGTCCGTAAGGAATAGAC
>SKEF01000445.1_pt1 | contig 42327 bp, 32 predicted proteins | sample 4826691 | NCBI WGS metagenome assembly SKEF01 (sample SAMN11008816, study PRJNA524170) | human gut metagenome | biome: Human fecal sample; material: Feces; isolation source: fecal sample from pouch patient p23, p27 | host: Homo sapiens | place: Israel: Tel-Aviv | collected 2016-08-24
TAGGTGATGCACCTTCATTATCCTGCTGGATCTCCACATCAAACTGTTTGCCTTCGGAATCTCTGGCAACACAGTCCATGATTGCGGATCGTCCCTGCAGATTCTTATAATCCTTCTGGATGATCTGATCAATTACTTTCAGATCCTGTTTTTCCATAATGACCTGCAGAACATATTCCAGGCATTCTCTCTGTTTGAAAACATTTCTCATAAATATGTCACTCATGAGTGTAAAATTCTTAATAATACCTTTATATCTTTCGTAACGTACTTCCAATCCGTTCTCTGGCACAATTTTTTCATCTGCCACGTTCGCTGTCACCTCCCACTTTATTCTTTTTATGTTATGAAGAAATTTTCGAAAAAGCTTTTGTTTATTTTATCTTAGCATCAATGAATGACCTTTACAAGACACTTTTTCCCCGAATTGCATCGGGTGTTTTTTAACCTACCCGTTCCACATAGCATACACTGTTTCCCTTGCACTCAAATTCCGGACAAAGAGACAGCCATAATCTTTCCAGATCATTGATGTTCATGGCGTCCAATTCTGTTTCATCTTCTTCACCATAAATATTTACAAAACCGATCCGATATATGCCATACTCTTTATGTAGGTTTTTTACTACTTTTCTTCCTGCTCTTCGTATATTCATAAGCTCTCTTCTCTCCTCTCTTCTGCTTCCAGCAAAAATGTATTACAGGTATAGCTTCCGGAAGCACTGACACCAGCGACCCCTCCAAGGCTGTCCAGATACTGGCTTCCATTTTTAGATGCGGAAATATACATATAAAAGTTTGTCAAAACATAGTTTTTATTTTCCAGAACATTCTTATAACTGCTGCTAAGCACAAGCCTTGCTCCAAGTTTTTCTGCTTTTTCTTTTACCAGCATAGCAGTTAAATTTACTGCTTTTCGTATTTCCTGTTCGCTAAGTCCGCTTTGATAATAACGTTCCAAAAACAAAACCAGTTCTTCTGCTTTATTTTCATGTGGTTCGCTTTTGACAGTCACATCAACAAACTCAATCGTCTTCCTTTCATCCGCAGCTACAAAAGATCCCTTTGTCAGACGGAGGATTGCACGAAATACAATTTTACCATTGTGTTTGATAAATATAATTTTTTTATTTGCATCAAAACAGGATAACAGACAATCACAATTTGGACCATTCCGATAGGAAATGCAGCTGCGCAGCGGTACTTCTCCTATCTGCATGACCGGAAGCAGGCTGTCCTCTTCCCAGATTTCCCATCCACAATCCACGCGCAGCAGCTTTTCTTTCCAGATTTCTTCTGTATCTCTTTTTATTGGAAAAGCAATTTCCCGTCCCAGATCTCCTCCATGGTATTTCAGCTCCATGAATTTGCCTAATAACTCAGCATTTACGATTCTTCGGATTTCTTCCTTCTTTTTCGGCTGCCTGTTCAGAAAGGAAGTCATGATCTCAGCGCCGCCTTCATAAATGAACTTCTGGATATTGGATTTATTTTCCACGACAAAAGCATCCGAAATATTCAATTCTGTCTTTAAATTCTTCCAGGAAGGATCCTGGGCCAACAGTTTGTCCATCAATGCAGGTAATCCGGAACAGCCATTTAAAAGATTCTGATTATGTAAAAGGAAGTAAACCTGATTATCCCTTGTAAGCTCTTTTAAAAGTTCAGTAAAATCCATTAAAAATATCAGAATCCATATGGCTGTTTCATGCCGAAGATCCAGAATGTTTTTAAAATCCTCCTGCATCCATCTGGAAAGCGGCTTTTTTGACAAAGCTTCTGCCAATCGCTCAACCTGATTTTCCTCTAATGCATCTGTCAGGCAGTCTCTTTTTATCAACTCACGGATCACCCGAAGACGATCATCACTTTTGGAGTATGCTAAACGATCATACAGGTCTATATAGACTGCTTTCACATTGTACAGGACTTTCAATTCTTCAAATACACGAGGCTTCGAAAACAGTGATTCTTCACTCTTTCTCCAGGGAACTACCATATATTCACAATCCCTTAAATTTTGCTCGTTTAAAGTATTTAGATTCAGGCATCTTTTATAAACCTCTTCATCCAGAATCAACGAATTACTGTCAAGGTTTATAAGCCAGTCTCCATTCTTTCGCAAAAGTTCCAGGAAATGTTTCTTCCGTTTCGTAATGGCATACAGGATAAGCTCTGTCTTTTCCAAAGTGAGCTCATAAAGATCCATATCTGGAAGCGGATTTCCATACAGAGTGTTCACATAGGCTGCCTTTCCGTTTGAAACCTTTTCAAAATCTGCATCCGGACCTGTCAAAAATCTTATCAGCTTCGGAATATCTGCATATAATGATTCGTTCCAAAGCCACAAGTGAAGAAAAGAGGCCTGCCATTCTTTTGGAATCTGAGTGAGAACCACTTCCAGTCCATTCCGAATTTCTTTTGGATGCCGGCTCAGTTCTTCCAGCTGTTTCTTATTTAAGCTTTCCGTTTCTTTACAAAACTCGGATAAATAATTTACGAGTTCCATCAGATCCTGCTTCAAAAGTAATGCCAATGATTCCTCATCCTTGAGCAGCTCATAAAGAAGCTCTGTTGAAAAAACCGGATTTATCAAAAGCATGCGTATCTTTATTCCCGCACGGGCAACATCAAACTCACCAATGCAGGTATCAAGACTTGCTACAAGCTGTTTCTTTAACTCTTCTTTCGGTTCCAGAAAAGCATAATATTTCAGATAAACATATACGATCCGGTCCGGGATTTCTTTATCTGCCAGTACTTTCTCAATCTTTTCATAGGGAAATTCGGACAGCTTTTCATTTCCCGCACATTCTATGACCATTCTGATGCGGTCTGGTTCTAAAATAGGAAAATCCTTTTTGTTCATTTTCCCCAAATAGCTGAGTATTTCCGGATCGTCCATCAAAGAAGAAATCGTCTCCTCATTTAACCCCTCCATCAGACCGGAAAGTTCCTGCTGATTTACCAGTCTGGCCGCATTCATACAGGAATCTTCCCCTTTCTTTCCTATCAGGTTCAGGGGAATTGCTGCATTTTTCATTTCCCTGTAAATATTCATGTGCTTTAAGATTCTTTCGATCATCACGCTACCTCTGCCCTTTCTATTAATTCAGTAATCTCCGGTAACTCCATGCATTCGTCCTGGTACATATTTTCTGCCAGCTTAAGAAGATACAGAGCTTCCTTTTTTGCCATAGGCTTTTTCGCTGTTCCTGCAAAATTATCTTTTAAATACGAGGAAACGATCTTACAGTAGAGCTTTTTATGGCCATATGAATAACGACCATTCTTGTAAAACTCATAAATAGACTGAATCTCCTTATCCGTTTTTCTGTTTTCCCGTAATATCTGATTAAACTGCTGTTTGATGTTTTTTTCAGTTTTCCAGTGATCTATCCGTTTTTTCTGTTCCTTTAGCCATTCTTTCCGTTCCTGATATCTTTTCCGATCCTCTTCTGTCATATATCTCTGATACAGGGTTTCTCTTCGATAAGAATCACTTATAAATGGAAGAAGCAATTTGGAAAGCTCATATGCTTCTGACTGTTCCAGCCAAAGTGCTGTACTTTCCTTTAAAAGTAAGGCCGTCAGGTATTCTGGATAAATATCCGGATATTCATAAAAGAACTTCTTTTCTACTATTGAAAACAGTTCCCGGTGTTCCTCTTTTCCCAGAACTGGCGAAAAAAATTCGCACTCTCTATGTTGGATAGCATAGTATCCCAAGGAGAAAGTTTCCTTTAAAATCCTCCAGGGGCTTAAGAATTCGCATCCATCCATTCCAATCTCATTGATCAGAAATTTCAGCATAGGATAGGAATGCTCATTACAAAGACCCTTTATTTCACTTTTTAAATATCCTGCCATAAATTCCCATTTCTTTTCCAAATCTGGTTCTTCATTTTTATAATCCTTTACAAACTCTTCCAGATACTTTTTTCCATCCAAAATCCCATGCAGGATCAGCCGGTTGAAAACCGCGTAAAGTTCCCGCTCACTCTTTTTCCAGAAAACATCCTGGTATCTACTTCCTGTAAGGTTTTCATAACGTTCCAGATACTTCAGCAAACTTTTCGTACTGTATGTTTTGCCTTTCAGAGTATCTGTAACACACGCTTCAAATTCTTCCGAAGAGAGTTCTTTTACCAGAGGATCCCATTTTTCTTCTGTCAGATCAATGTAGTGCCACTCTTCCGGTTCATTACTTCTAAATGGAAACAACGTAAGAAACGTTTTTACATTTTCCACCCTGAACGTTTCATTCATACATTTTTCCAGCCGTTCTCTAACGTCGATACGGACAGAAAGTTTCCCATATGTTCTTAAAATCCGTGAACAAAGTACATAAGCTTCTTCTGGATATGTCTCTTTTCCGGGCAAAAATGCCTCTAATACATTCAGCCCAATTTTTTCTGCTGTCAACCCGGAAAGGCTTATCCGATCGGGTCTCTCTACAAAATACATCAGTACAAAATTTAAAAAAGCGGTCTCTTTGTCGGAATATCCAAACATACGCATACGTTTTTCCAAAACGGCATCCGCATTTTTAGCATTTGTGCCTGTTAACTTTACCAGCAGTTTCAGGATATCCAGATCCTTTTTGCGATACCCTTTAAGCTTTTTCATTACTTTGCCTACCATCCACACGAAAAGATTCCATTCAGTAAATACGGATATCTTCCGGTTCTTTGAAAAGCTGTCAGCAAGTTTCTGTTTTATGCCTTCCCACAGTGTTTCATCATCTGGGAGGATGGACATGGCAAACAGCATTTCTTCTGCTCGCTCAAATGGATACGCATGCATGGCCTGTTTCCACCGATTCTTTTCCTTTTCCTCACAGATATAATTGATACTGATCAAAAACAGGTCTTTCTCTCCAAGAATCTGTTTTATCTTTTTCCAAAACAGATCCTTTTGAGTTCCATTGAACATACAGGTCTCCTGCAAAGGCATCATCCTTGCCAGGGCAAGTCCGAGGGCACGGTATGTCTGCTTTGTCAAGGTCAGATGTTCTCCGATGCGCTCCAGGACTTCTCCCGGATAATGCAGTCCATAAGCGGTTTCCATGTCTACTTTCGGCTTTTCCAGAAACATGTCATTTTCTTTTAATTGCATATAAATTTTATATTTTTCCTCATTAGATGACAGCTTATAGATCAGGTTCGTCATCTGCCGGTACAGGGTAATATCAAGCCATTCTTCATAAATCTTCCATTCCATCCGATTTCCTCCTGTTTTCCCATATAAAAAGGGGACTGTTCGCCAGTCCCCCAAAATTGTTCTTATGCTGCCAGGATAATCTTCTTTTTCCGGCTTGCATAAGTGATCGCCATTGTAGAATGTTCCATGCCTCGCTGTTTCTGGTATTGCTTTACATCTGCATAATTTGCAAACGAAAGGATTTTACCATTTTCCTCTAACAAGTTCTCTTCGTTATCTTCCATATTTTCACTCCCGCAGGAAGCCAGCGTCCAGTTTACATGGCAGACATAACAGGTCATGCCTGCAAATCCCAGATACTTATGTACATACTCTTCCGCTGCCTCAGCACTTGGAAAATAACGTGCATACTCCAGGGAACGGCAAACGATCCGGTCTTTGTACCATCCGGCAAAATACCGGTTCTTTTTCAGTTCAAGTACATACCCTGTCAGATAAATCTTCTGTAAAGCATTTTCTTCCTCGTCCATCATATCAAGAAGCTGTTCCGCATATATTTTTTTCCATTTCAATGTATTCTTCTTTATTCTTTTACGCAGCATTATCTTTTTCCTCCTCAGTTCCCACAATGAGTTTTTCTATCATTCTGTACAAGTTCCGGAAATTTCCAGCCTGTCTGCGGCGTGTCATGCAGTCCTGTTCAAATGCCCGGATCACAGCAGAAGTTCTTGCAAACAGTGTGAAGACTTCCTCATCTTTCAGCTGTATGGTAACCTCTTTTTCTTTCCGGTAGCTGTCTTTTTTACAATACTGCCCGCCATTGGCATTATGCATCGCTACACCGGTACCATTCTGTATCCTGACAACCCACGGATAATTTAAAACTTCTCCTTTGTTGTTGCGAACCTTCCTCTGTATGGAAAATACTGTAACTCTTCCCATGTTGGAATTCTTATCCTCGCAAAAGATCTTTTGCTGGAAGAATTTAAATTCCTGCACATTATTCCATATACGGGAGTACAGGTATTTTATGATTTCCGGGCTCAGATTTGCATAAACGCTGATGCTGTCTTCTTTGCTGTAGTCAACCATGACAGCGCGGATCCGGGAATAATCGCTGGCAAAGTCTTCGTGAAGATGCCAGAAATCCTTTGGTTCTGCCATCCGCAAAAAGCTATTAAATTCCAGTAACGTATTCTGTGTCTTATGAACACAGATCTGCTTTGATACATCCGTATTCTGTTCTTTTTCTTTCCTGTTTTTCCTGTTCATCCTTACCTCCTGATAAAACGCAGCAGTTTCTTTGTCAGAAGAGCCGGAAGCTGTTCAAGATCCGTAATATCCAGAAAAGATTCCTCATAAATTTCCTGAATTGCTTCCTTGTCACTTCCGATCGCAGCCGCCTGAAAGAATACTCCCTGCTGCAGCAACTTTTTCCGAATCTTCTGAAGGTCCCTTTTTGCCCCTGTGCCTCCATACTGGTTTGCATTAGGTGCACCATCACTGATCACAAACAGCAGTTTCTGCTTTTCCGGTCGTTCCAAAAGACGGCTGCCAGCATACCACAATGCAGTTCCATCCCGGTTGCTTCCATAAGGCTGCATACCAGCGATCCGGAACCGATCCTTTTCATCCGTTTCAAAATCTGCGCAGCAATGCAGATACACTGTTTCGTCTTTCAGGTTCTCATGCCGGTATCCATCTGTATGATGTCCGCACACCAAAACCGGTATTTCTGATTCCATACAAAAATCATACATGCAAAGTGCTGCAAGAATGGCATGATCCATCCGTTCCCCACACATGGAAAAAGAATTATCGACCAGCACAGCCACACAGATATCCAGCTTTTTTCCTGGCTGTTGTTTCTTAAATACTGCCCCAGACGGTACAGCTATGTTTCGAAGATCTACCCGACGTCCAAGAAAAAGCTTATGTTCCGTGCGTTCTTTCTGATTTTTCAATATAGGAAGCAGTTTCAGGCGAAGTCTCTTTTTTACCTGTTTAAGCTGCCCCTCATACTTTTCTGTCAGTAATTTTAAAAAATCTGATATCTCGGTCTTACGGCAAAGTTTTTTCTGTACCAGGTCATGGCCTTCTTCAAACGGTATCTCCATCAATTCCTTTTGAAGATGTTCGAAAATTTCTTTCTGTATCTTTTCATCAAACGTCTCTTTCGCCATTTCATAAAGGATTTTTTGCAAGGCATTATCACTGGATGCTTCCGTTTCTGAGGCAGGGATGCCACATTCATTCTGTTTGTCTTCGAAGCCACCAGACTCCCTGACACATTTCGGAAGATTTTCACACAGCTGCTGTAGAAACTTCTGAAGCTCTGCAGTGCGCCCGTTTTCATGGCCTTCCGTTTCCTGATCCTTTCCGTTTCTTTCTGCTTTGTTTTCTGTTTCCGACTCCTGTTCCGTATCCTCTTTTCTGATCTTATCTTCATTTTGCTCAGTCTGTGACCCTGTGTTACCCTGCTTTTCTTCCTCCGGTTCTTCTTCGGATTCATTCGGGTTTTCCTTTTGCCCTTCACGCTCTTCCTGTTCTGGCTTTTGCTCTTCATTTTCTGTACTGTTCTTCTCTATTTCATCTATGATTTCCGCAAAATATTTCCAGATCATCAGAAGAATATGGTTGGTGGCAAGATATCTCTCCATGTCATCTGCTGCCTTTCCCGCTTCATCAATGACCGGCATAAGCAGTTTTAGTGTATCAATAAGCTCGTAATCCGCACCATCCCAGGCATTGACCCTTGAAGACAAGGCATACTGTGCACACAGGTTCATAAGAATAGATAACCTGTCTTTCTCCGTTTCCAGCATTTCCCTAAGTGTTGGAAGCCATTCCACATTTCGGTCACGATTCATAAGGATTCCCCTGCGGATGCTTCCCGGAAAAAGGGCGCACATCTTTTCTTCTATGTACATATCATTCAAAAGATTGCTGAGATAAGATGCTGTCTGCAGAAAGATAGAAAGGATTGCTTTATCTTTTCTTTCAAAGTAGACATTCATCGCATCCAATGCCTCTTTTTCCTGTGCATTTTCCGGTACTGGCTCCTTTGGATACCAGCTGCCATTTAACATATGCTCGGCATACCTTTTTCTAAGTGCAGAATCCGTATACCGGTAATGTCCGCATTCATGTCCCAGAATCCCGATCAGGCTGTCACTTTTTAATTCCAGTGTCAGAAAACTTGACGTAATCTGGTTTCCAAGATTTACGGCAACTGTTTCTCCCTGATTCCATCCTGCAATCCCTGAATTTTTATCATCGTATAACCGTAATGTAGTCAACTTTCCACCCGTGATTTCATGCCCGATCGAGGTCAAAAGATCACGATACTGCGGCGTATGAAATACTTTTTCCGGTGTCAGTTTTTCTTTCTCTGCACATATCCGTTTCCGGTATAAAGCCTTTTTCATTCGTTTCCTCCATCCGTTTTTAATCCACAGCACAATGAGGAAGAAGAAAGACGCGTTCCATAGTTCCCTGTTCTTCCCTGTCCATGGATGCTTTACTGAGCAGTGCTGTCCATGCTGACCTCCTGAGATCATTGGAAACCATGTAACTTAACACCCAGTTTTCCAATTCCCGGTATCCGCATACGCCATCCGTAATGTCCTGTTCGATCAAATATTCATGGATCTTGCAGACCGTGGCAGCCATAAAGGACAGAAGTTCTTTGTTTTTAAACCCGGTTCTTTTCATTGCCCTTTTTGCCATTTCCTCTTCTGTCAGGGCTTCCTTTGGCTGAATCAGATTCATTCGGGAAAGAACTGACTGGTTGAAGTTCTGACAGCCAACATAATCCAGATTGGTGGTCATGATCACAATGGTATCCGGATTTCTCCGTATCTGTTCTCCATTTACCAGATCGGTTACAGCTCCATCGTCAAACAGGGAGTTTAATCTCGTAAGTGTCCCAGGTTTTTCAATCATGGCCGGCTCCTGAATTTCAATCACAGATGGTTCCCTGCATGCCTTTACGATTTCTGACTCTTTTAATAAGAAGTCTTTTTCATTTTTCGACTTTTCATAGCCTTTTTCATAAACTGCTTTCAGGATCTCCTGAAAAGCTTTTTCCCGGCTGATCCCCTCTTCATAAATGCCATTTACCGTTGCAAGAGCTGAAGCCGGATCCATTTCAATGTCTTCCAGACGTGGCAATTCCATTTCCAGATGTGCTGTTCCGCCCATATTTGGCACGGTGGTCGCTAAAAGTTCCAGTTCATCCGTTCCAGGTCCACAGGTGAACACATAATATGGAAGCCCTAAGATCTGGGCGATCATTCTGGCATCCGTTGTCTTTCCAGTACCGGCATCGCCTGTCATCATAAACAGCCTTGCCGGTGTCTTATCCACCATCTGCAGGATTTCTTCAGCTTCCTTACTTACCAGATAGTCTTCCGGAAGCGAAGGGATCCTTTCTTTTGTCCTTTCATTTACATCCCATCTGCCAGAGTAGATCTGTTTTAATTCAAAAAGTGTTCTTTTTGTCTTCTCATTTACAGGCAAAAGCACATGAAACTTTCCATAGATTTCATCGTTTGGTGCATATACCCCGGCCGCAATTTTATATTCCGGAAGCACATCCTCCAGTTCCTCTGCACGGAACTGGCTCTTTTCCAGCGGGACCGCCTGCTGCGGATTTGCTATTACTTCGCAGTACATGGCATCGCAACAGATAAATGCCGCCCTCAGTGCAGATTCCATGTCTTCCCATTCCTTTTTTTCCTGTTCTTCAAGTATGTAGAAATTTTTTTGGAACTCTTCGTTAAATAAAGGATTATCCGGGACCAGATTGGCATAAGCCAAAAGGGCCAGGTACTGCTCGCCTGTGTTTTTGCCCTCCCGGATTCCCGGAAGCTTCTCGTTTTTTTCTTCTGTCTTTAAAATCCCACTGAAACGTCCGTTTTTCGAATTATAAGTCATTACATACTTTCCCTGATTTCCAGGATATTCCATGCAGAAATAATTTATGGCATCCCTGCCCCTTTGTATACCGGCAGCACCAGAGTCTTTTTCTTTCCGGATCTGAATCAGTGTCAGAAGAGCATGTAACGTAGGCCCATGAAGGCGGGAGACTTTTCCCTGCTTCCTGATATTTCGCATGGAACAATCCGCTTCATCATAGCTGATCCGTTTTTTCCCTGCTTTTTCCAACATCATCCGAAATGGGTCCGGAATGGGTTCTTTCATAATCCATGGTGCATAAAAACAAAGATCTGGCATTTTGTTCCCTCCTCTTTCATTATGTAATTTTCTGCATACGAAGGAAAGAAACAGGCAGAGCATTGGATTTTTCCAACGTCTGCCTGTCATTCATTCTTTATGCGCTCTTTTCCTGTTCCAGGATTGCTTCATATATTTTTCGGATACGGTACCCAAACATGGTGTTTCGCCGGCTGATGTAATCCGTCCGGATAGCCTGTGCGATTGCACGTTTGCTTCCCACAATTATAAACCTTTCTCTGGCTCTTGTTACTGCTGTATAGAAAATGTTTCTGCGAAGCATCCATCGGAAACATGGAAGCATTGGAAGGATTGCCATCGGATATTCACTGCCCTGAGCCTTATGTACCGTAATCGCATATGCCAGTGTCAGCGGCCAATAGTCTTCCTCCTGATATTCCATGACCCGGCCATCCCCAAAATCTACACGCATGACCATTTTTTGATCTTTCCGAAAAATCCCTATGACTTCTCCAATGTCGCCATTTGCTACTTCATCGTTGTTTTTTGTCTGCATGACCCGGTCACCTTCCCGGTAAGTATTCCTGCCATTTGTGATTTCCGGATAACCGAAACGCTTTGGATTCGCAATGTCACGCAATACCAGATTCAATGCATCCGTACCTGCTTCCGTATCTTTTCGAAGCGGTGACATCACCTGCACTTCTTCCAGAGAACCGTTTCTCTGCAGTACTTCTTTTCGATAGATTTTCTGTATCTTTCGCGAAGCCTCCTCCGGTGTGGAAGCCGGAATAAACTGAAAGGTATCATCAAACACCAGATCCAGCTGATTCTTATTGATCTTAATGGCATTCTGGCTGATGGTGGAATTCCCTTCCTGTCGGAAACATTCATCTAAGACAGTTACCGGAAATACGCCGGAATCAATGATCTCCTGAAATACTTTTCCAGGCCCTACGGATTCGATCTGATCTTTATCACCCACCAGGACCAGTCTGGCACCGGATTTAATACTGGAAAACAGTTTATCCGCCAGATACATATCGACCATGCTGAACTCATCTGCTATGATCAGGTCATCTGGAATTGGCTGCTCGTTCTTCCATTCTTCCTCTCCAGCTTCTCCGGTAAGCCCTATGGATTTATGGATCGTCAGTGCTGGATACTCTGTACATTCCCGCATTCGCCTTCTGGCGATGCCTGTAGGTGCACATAAAAGGATCACCGCATTTTTATCCAATGCTTCCTGTACAGCAATGATGAAACGGATCACTGTAGTCTTTCCTCTGCCGGGTCCTCCTGTAATGATGGATACCGGGTTTTCAAAGACATTTTTTACTGCCACCTGCTGTTTCGCATTCAAAATAATATCCTGTTCTTTCTGGATCTTTCTTAAAATACGGTCAACATTTACAGCCATTCCCGTCTGCATATGGAGCCTGACTAATGCGGCAGCAGCTCCCAGTTCGGCCTGGAAGCTTTTGCGTGTATAAAACCCTCCATCGTGGCAGACCAGGCTTCCATCTGTATGGATCATATCATTGCCTGTATCCCGGATTGCCCGTTCAGAGACCGGTGAAACATCTTTGTTGTGATTTAAAATTCGACACGTTCTATAATGTCCTCTCTTTTTAAATACAAATGTCCTTCGCCTTCTGCCTCTGACATAATATGCAAAATAGCAGCCTTAATACGAAGGGGATCATCTGCACGGAAATGTTTTGCCTTTACTGCAATCTGGTCAACAGTCAGAAATCCAAATCCATGAACCTCACAGAGCCGGAAAGGCTCCTCCTTCACGATCATAAATGCAGCAGGGCCAAATTTCTCCTGTATTTTTGAAACTTTTGCAGGAGTCACCCCAAAAGGGGACAAATACATCATCAGTTCCCGGATGGAACTGCTTTTTTGAGTTTGCGCGCCATGGGCGCGCTCTAACGGGTGTAAGTCCCGAACATGCCCAGATAGTGGGAAGTGTATAGCTGAACAGCAAGGGTGTCTATCGTGAGGTAGAATCTGAAGGAAGCTGTAAGCAAATCTCTGGTCCGACGAACAGAAATCACATATAAGGCTAGGCTACGAGAGATAAGTTGGCTCAAAGCAACGAAATCTAATAACTATCACCTTTGTAGTAGCAGAGTAAATGTGGCGGATATATGGAGAGAAAGAGCGTGCACCTTAAGCGTGGAGGTCTCACAGAGGTTCCATTAGCCTAGTAACAACGAACTGTGAGAAGTCAGCCGAGCCCATAGTAGTGAAGAAGTCTCTGTAATGGAGATGGAGCAAAGGGGCGAACAATCAATAAGTTTGAGTATGTCTTGTATTGCAGAAATGGCAACATCTGCCGTAACCAATCGGGAAAAGGGTGGTCAAATCAAGCGAGACGGAAAGGAAAGAACGCATGGACACAAGTAGTCTAATGGAACAGATATTATCCAGCGATAACCTCAACAGAGCATATCTGCAAGTCGTACGAAATAAAGGTGCAGAGGGAGTGGACGAAATGAAGTACACAGAACTCAAAGAATACCTTGCAAAGAACGGCGAAATCATCAAGGAACAGTTGAGGACGAGAAAATATAAACCTCAGCCAGTACGAAGAGTGGAGATACCAAAGCCTGATGGCGGTGTCAGAAACCTGGGAGTACCAACAGTAACAGACAGATTCATACAACAAGCCATTGCACAGGTTTTAACACCAATCTATGAGGAACAGTTCCATGATCATAGTTATGGATTCAGACCGAATAGATGTGCACAACAAGCAATTTTAACAGCACTCGACATGATGAATGAGGGAAATGACTGGATTGTAGACATTGACTTGGAAAAGTTCTTTGACACAGTAAATCATGACAAGCTTATGACTATCATAGGCAGAACTATTAAAGATGGAGATGTTATCTCTATCGTTAGAAAGTACCTTGTCAGCGGAATCATGATTGATGATGAATATGAGGACTCCATTGTGGGGACACCACAAGGGGGGAATCTCTCACCATTATTGGCAAACATCATGCTGAATGAACTTGATAAGGAAATGGAAAAGCGAGGGCTTAACTTTGTACGATATGCGGATGACTGTATTATAATGGTCGGAAGTGAAATGTCTGCCAACAGAGTCATGAGAAATATTTCACGATTCATTGAAGAGAAGCTAGGACTCAAAGTCAACATGACCAAGAGTAAGGTAGATAAACCACAAGGACTTAAGTACCTTGGATTTGGTTTCTACTTTGATTCAAGAGCGTATCAGTTTAAGGCAAAACCACATGCAAAATCAGTAGCAAAGTTCAAGAAAAGAATGAAAGAACTCACTTGTCGTAGTTGGGGCGTTAGCAACAGCTGTAAAGTTGAGAAACTCAATCAACTCATAAGAGGTTGGATTAACTATTTCAAGATAGGGAGTATGAAAAGGCTCTGTAAGGAACTAGATTCAAGAATTCGCTATAGGTTGCGTATGTGTATCTGGAAGCAGTGGAAAACTCCGCAGAATCGTATAAAGAATTTGATGAAACTTGGAGTTGATAAGGATACAGCTTGGATTACGGCATACACAGGTAGTCGAATCGCTTATGTGTGTCAGCGAAGAGTTATGAATTTTGCAATAAACAAAGAAAGACTAACCAAGTTTGGATTAGTCTCTATGTTAGATTACTACACCGAAAGGTGTGTTACTTGTTAAGTTGGTTGAACCGCCGTGTACGGAACCGTACGCACGGTGGTGTGAGAGGTCGGGAAAATTTATTTAATTTTCCCTCCTACTCGATTGTTCCGATATAATGAAATATCATTTTTTGATGGAACCATCTGCGGCAAAGGTGTATTTCTTACCGTCAATGGTAAGGGTGCCCGTTTGAAGAATTCCATCTTCGTCCAGATAATAGCGTTTTTTGTTGAGCTTGATCCAGCCACGCTGCATGACACCATTTTCGCTGAAATAATATCTGTGTCCGTCAGTATCGGTGAGCCAGCCAGTGTAGGCTTCTCCGTTTACAAGAAATTTCCAGTCTGATCCATCCGCTGTCCAGATGCCGTTTTCGGCTTCCGGAGAAACATTTCCGTTTTCCGGAACTTTGGAAGGTGCCGGAGATGGTGTTATGGACGGAGTAGCGGAAACCTCCGTGCTGGATGATGTGGAATTATGGCCTGAATTGGAGGCCATAATGGAAATATCGTCTGTATTTCCGGTGACAACAGAATTATAATTGTTTCCAAATGGACCGGCAGATGACTGAGTAAACAGAAGACCGCAGATCAGACATAAAAAAACAGTAATAAAAATCAGCAGCCGGTTTATTTTCGGATTACGGTCTGGCATAATTTTTCCTCCTGATTACTGGTATGTTTTTGTTTATCATACAATACATGCACATAAAATACAAGGAAAATAACCGGTTGCGAATATATGGGAAAAAATATATAATAGAACAATGGACGAAAAAATCAGAATTAATAAATATTTAAGCGATGCAGGTGTCTGCTCCCGAAGAGAGGCAGACAGATTGACAGAAGCAGGACGTGTGACCGTAAACGGAATGCCTGTTTCTACGGGAATGAAGATATCAGCAGAGGATAAGATCTGTATTGACGGAAAACCGATAAAAAAACAGGAAAAAAAGATTCTGCTTCTTTTTTATAAACCGAAAGGAATTGTCTGCAGTACCAGACAGCAGCGAGATGAAATAACCGTGACAGAATATTTGAATTATTCGGTAAGGATATATCCAGTAGGCCGCCTGGACAAGGAGTCAGAGGGTCTTCTTCTTCTCACCAATGAGGGAGATCTTGTGAATCGTATCATGAAAGCAGGAAATTATCATGAAAAGGAATATCAGGTAACGGTCAATAAAACGGTAACCGAAGAATTTATCCGGGGTATGAGCGGCGGCGTGCCAATTCTGGATACTGTTACACGTCCCTGTAAGGTAACAAAAACTGGAAAAAACAGTTTCCAGATTATTCTCACGCAGGGACTGAACCGGCAAATCCGTCGTATGTGTGAATATTTTGACTATAAAGTTGTGACATTAAAAAGAGTACGGATTATGAATCTGTATCTGGATGGCCTTGCAGAAGGAGAATACCGGGAGATACGGCCGGAGGAAAGAAAAAAGCTGGAGGAAATGCTTTCCTCAAAAAGAACAGAAAAAGAGACAGGAGGAAGCCATGAGCGAAACATCCATAAAAAGAATGAAAGAGCTGGGAGAAAAGCTTCGGGAAGCGTCCAGGGCGTATTATCAGGAGGACAGGGAGATTATGCCCAACGTGGAGTACGACGCGCTGTACGACGAACTGAGCGCACTGGAGAAAGAAACAGGAATCGTTCTGGCAGACAGTCCAACCGTTAGTGTTGGCTATGAAGCAGTAGACCAGCTTCCCAAGGAGGAGCATGAGCGGCCAATGCTGTCTCTGGATAAGACCAAGGAGCGGGAAGCATTGCGTGAATTTATCGGAGAACATCCAACGCTTCTTTCCTGGAAACTGGACGGACTTACGATTGTACTTACCTATGAAAATGGAGAACTGGTAAAGGCAGTTACCAGAGGAAATGGTATTGTAGGTGAAGTTATTACCAATAATGCAAAAGTTTTCAAAAATATCCCGCTTAAGATTTCTTTTAAAGGACGTCTGATTCTGCGGGGTGAGGCAATTATCACATATTCTGACTTCGAAAAAATTAATGAAACTATCGGCGATGCAGATGCAAAATACAAAAATCCGAGGAATCTCTGCAGTGGCTCTGTACGTCAGCTGAATAACGAGATTACGGCAAAAAGAAATGTCCGCTTTTATGCGTTTTCACTGGTAAGTGCGGATGGTGTGGATTTTCAGAATTCCAGGGAAATGCAGTTCCGGTGGCTGAACGCGCAGGGATTTGATGTGGTAGAATACCGCAAAGTCACAGGGGATACTCTGGATGCTGCCATGGATTATTTTGCAGATGCGGTCACAAAGAATGATTTCCCGTCGGATGGATTGGTGGCATTGTATGATAATATTTCCTATGGGGAATCCCTTGGAACTACAGCCAAGTTCCCCAGAAATGCCATGGCCTTTAAATGGGCAGATGAAATGCGTGATACGAAACTTCTGGAGATTGAATGGAGTCCATCCAGAACCGGTCTGATCAATCCGGTGGCTATTTTTGAACCGGTGGAACTGGAAGGTACTACAGTGAGTCGTGCCAGTGTGCATAACATCAGTATTATGAAAGAACTGAAACTGGGAATTGGAGATACCATCCGTGTATATAAAGCGAATATGATTATTCCACAGATAGCGGAAAATCTGACAGGAACCGGAAACGCTCCGGTTCCTCATATCTGTCCGGCCTGTGGGCAGGAAACCGTTATAAAAAAAGAAAATGATGTGGAGTGCCTTTTCTGCGTTAATCCGGGATGCCCGGCAAAAAAAATCAAATCTTTCGGGCTTTTTACAAGCAGAGATGCCATGAATATTGACGGCCTTTCGGAAGCGACACTGGAAAAATTTATTGCCCGGGGATTCATTCATGATTTTGGAGATATCTTTGAGATTGGCCGATACCGGGATGAGATTGTGGAAATGGAAGGCTTTGGACAGAAATCTTATGATAATCTCATAGAAAGTCTGGAACGGGCAAAAGAAACGACTCTTCCGAGGGTGATTTACAGCCTTGGAATTGCAAATATTGGTCTTGCCAATGCGAAGGTGATTTGCCGCCATTTTGATAACGATCTGGAGAAAATTCGGCATGCCAGTCTGGAAGAGGTCAGTGATATTGATACGATCGGGCCTGTAATTGCCGGAAATCTGGTGGCATATTTTCAGGATGCGGAGAATAACCGCCGGCTGGATCATCTTATGAGTTTTCTTCACATTCAGGAAGAAGGACCGAAACAGGAACAGATTTTTGCAGGAATGAATTTTGTAATTACAGGAAGCCTGGAGCATTTCGGGAACCGAAGCGAGGCAAAGGAACTGATTGAATCTCTGGGTGGTAAAGTGACAGGCTCTGTTACAAAAAAGACCAATTATCTGATTAACAATGATATTCAGTCCAATTCATCCAAAAATAAAAAAGCAAGAGAACTGGGAATTCCGATTCTTTCCGAAGAAGATTTTCTGGAACTTACAAAACAGCAGTAAGAACTGTAACAGAGCGGTTTTGATAAATTCCGCTTATATATAAAGGAGGGCGAACAATGCCGATCAAAACACAGGGGGATCTGCCTGTAAAGGAGATTCTTGAAAGAGAAAATATATTTGTGATGGATGAGAAACGTGCCATGCACCAGGACATCCGTCCGATTCAGATTCTGATTCTGAATCTGATGCCGCTGAAAGAAGAAACAGAGCTGCAGCTATTGCGTTCTCTTTCCAATTCACCGCTGCAAGTAGATGTGACTTTTATGGCGGTGGAGAGCCATGAGGCTAAGAATACATCCCTCAGCCATCTGAATAAATTTTATGAAACATTCACAGATGTAAAAAAACGCAAATTTGACGGAATGATTATCACCGGAGCTCCGGTTGAGCAGATGCCTTTTGAAGAGGTGGATTACTGGAATGAACTGACAGAGATTATGGACTGGACAGAGGAGCATGTGACTTCCACGATCTTCCTTTGCTGGGCAGCACAGGCCAGTCTGTATTATTTTTATGGACTTGAGAAGAAACCACTGGACAAAAAAATGTTTGGCCTTTTCTGGCACAAAGTACTGAACCGGAAAATCCCGCTGGTACGTGGCTTTGATGATGTATTTCTTGCTCCACATTCCAGACATACGGAAGTACCGATTGCGGATATTCATGCGTGCAAAGATCTTACAGTTCTGGCAGAAAGCGAAGAAGCGGGACTGTTTCTTGCCATGGCAGAGGATGGACGTAAGATTTTTGTTATGGGGCACCCAGAATATGACAGAGTAACTCTGGATGGAGAGTATAAGCGTGATCTTGCCAAGGGACTTCCTATTGAAATCCCCAAGAATTATTATAAAGATGACGATCCAAATAACAAACCAATGCTTACCTGGAGAGCACATGCAAACAATCTGTATACAAACTGGCTGAATTACTACGTATACCAGAGCACCCCATACGATCTGTACGGAGCACCGGATTTCAGGGAGATTTAAGGGACTTGAAAACCGCATGGTTGAGCTGTTTCTGGGGATTTTGGCATGAAAATGGAAGAGGGCGGATAACTTCATATAAGTTGTCGTAAATTCACGAAAGTTTTTACAAAAATGGGGTAAAAATGGTGTAGATAAAATTTCAAGAGAGATATAATAAAAAGTTGGCGTAAACCCTTGTCCTATATAGGGAATCGCCAACTTTTGTTTTTCGGAAAAACTTCAATTTTGAGAGTGGTTAGAATACAATTATGTTAAAAATTTAATATACTAAAATCAATCAACAGATCACTGTAAATTCCAGCCTTGACAGAATCCGTAAAGGAATATTCCTCCATAGTAGATTGCTCAAAATTGTATACAATAATTCTGCTCTTGTCAGGATCAACAATCCAATATTCTTTTACGCCTGCGGTTCTGTATTTAAAGAGCTTGTTGTAGTAATCCATCCGTTTACTTGCAGGAGATACAATCTCAATGATCCAGTCAGGAGCACCATTGCAGCCCTTGTCATTCAGTTTATTTGGATCACAGATAACAGAGATATCCGGTTCCACATATGTGTTTGTGGATTCATCCAGATAAACAGCAAACGGGGCAGCATAAACTTGACATTGTCCTTGATGATCTTCAATGTAACGATCAATAATGCTAGTAAGCCTTGTTGAAATCCGCTGATGTTTACGACTGGGCGGAGCCATATAATAAATTTGTCCGTCAATCAGTTCAGCACGTTCTCGCTCTGGAAGAGCATATATATCTTCTATAGTATAAGTATCTTCTTTGAGTAATGGCATATTTTCACGCTCCCTTCTTAATAAGTCAGGTTCCTGTTATTATTATACCGGATTGAAGCAAAACATTCAACGTTGATCTGCTTATCCTGCCATCTCAGAAAGCAGTTCTTTCTTATACCAGAGCACCCCATACGATCTGTACGGAGCACCGGATTTTAGGGAGATTTAAACTGGAAAGAAAAAACATTTATTTTATGCAAACTTTATTTGCTTATTTAAAGGATTGGTGCTATAGTAAAGTTGGTTCCGACAAACGAAGAATTTGCGGATTCCGGCAGCTGACCGGCGGGGCCATTTTACTGTTGTATCCGGTCGCGGCCTGAATCAGGAAAGAAGGAAGAGGGAAAAAATTGCGTAAAAAATCACATATACTGTTGGGCAGATACCTGGCTGATCAGATGTCTGAGGTGTACAGTCTTCAGCAACACAGAAAAGCGTTTTGCCTGGGTAACATTATGCCGGATCTGAGACCGTCGTTTCTTACTACCAGACATGAGTTTTTTGGAACATTCAATCAGCTTCAGAATAAGATGAAGGAACTGGTTGAGAGAAACCCGGAGGAAGAAAATGCCAGGGTGTATTGGCGTAGATTCGGTGAGGTCATGCATTATATGGCTGATTATTTTACTTTTCCTCATAACAGGACATATAAAGGGAGTCTTGCAGAACATAATTCCTATGAGGCAGAGCTGAAGAACCGGTTGAAAGAATGCATTTTAAGTGGCAGAGCAGATAGCCAGCTGGAAGAAGCGAAGCATTTTGACAGCTTTGAGGAGCTTGTGGAGTATATTCGTGAACGTCATGCGTATTATCTGGAAAGCCCACGCTGTATTGCGGATGATATTCGCTTTATTCTCAGTGTATGTTATCAGGTGATACAAGGAATTTTTCAGCTCTGTGTCAGAAGACAGTTTCATATGGAAGGACAGCCGGTAACTGCTGTCTGACAGTATACGAGAAAACTGCGGTGTGAAAACATCGCAGTTTTTTGAATATAAATGTTTCTTACGAAAATGTGAATAAAAAGTGAAAAATAGATAAATTGAAAAGGATATCCGGTGAGAACGGTTGATTTCACAAAATTCCTATGCTAAAATAAGTGGAGTTAAACTTTAGGTTATCTAAAATGGTTTAAGGCAGACCTTTATTATAGGGGAAGTAAAGGGATGTTCAAGGAAAGAAGGGAGCATCTTAATAAATATGAAGAACAAGTACCTTAATAAGTTTTTTTGCATCACGATGTTATCAGCTATGGTACTGGCATGCCCAACCGGCGTCAGAGCAGCTGACGCGACAGAAACAGTTGCAGCCGACGGGGATTTTTCCGATGGAGGTGAGGAGGTAACAGAGCCTGAAGTTCCGTCAGAACCGGAACCGACAGAGGCACCGCAGCCGACAGAAGCGCCGCAGCCGACGGAGACGCCAGCACCGGAGCCAACGGAAACGCCAACACCAGAACCTACGGAAACACCGCAGCCAACGGAGACACCGACTCCGGCACCAACGGAAACACCAACACCGGCGCCAACAGCGACACCGGTACCAACAGAGACACCACAGCCTACAGCAACACCGGCGGCAGTGGATGAGGCTAAAGTGCAGGCTGTCATTAATCGGATTAATGCTTTGGCAGACAAAACGGTCACTGCGGATTCTCAGACAGAAATTGCAGCTGCCCGTGCAGCTTATGATGCATTATCAGATGCAGAAAAAGCCAAGGTTACAAATTATGCAACTCTGACTGACGCAGAACAGAAACTTGCGGATATACAGAAGAAAGCAAATAATAACAATAATTCCGGTAACGGAAATTCAGATATTACAGATGGAAATAATGCAACAGCTACACAGATTGGGAATCCGGTATATGTAACAAATATGGTATCCAATCTTCATGCAGGTAAAGATTTTTATCTTGATAGCCTTAAGAATAATTACCACTTAACATTTTCTGATGATTTTGCATCTGTTATGGATGCGATAGAGAAGGAATATAAAGAAAAAAACAAACTTACCGATTCTACACTTGTAGTACGTAACTGGCAGGACATTCTGGCTATTTATATTTATGAGAAGAGTAAAAGCGGTGAAACATCTTTCACACTGGATGCATCCTGCAAGGAAGATCTTGCAAGAATTTTTGCAGAGATGAATCCGATTGTCAGAGACAAGCAGGATATCACAAAGGTATCCTACGGAAACCGAAAAATTAACTACTATATTAAGAAGAATAATATTGCCAAGAGTGACCGTACGATTCTTAAGAAATATGTAGAGACAGACTGTAAACTTCTCTGTGCGGTTGTTACTGCCTCCAAGGGATTTGTGCGGGAGAGCGTTGGTGACAATGTATCTGAGGATCGTGTGGATGTCATCGCGGCAGCGTACTCTCTGGTTGGTAAAGTGGGATATTTCTGGGGCGGTAAATCAACCGTGATTGGGGAAGACCCAAGCTGGGGAACTGTTGAGAAAGTTTCAGCAGAAGGCAGCAAAAGTTCCGGCACACTGCGTGCGTATGGTCTGGACTGCAGCGGTTTTGTTACCTGGGCAGTTATCAATGGATATCAGGATCAGGGAATGCAGGCAGCTGTTGGAGATGGAACTTCTGATCAGTGGGAGAAGGCAAATGTTGTCAGTGAGGCAGATGCACAGCCTGGAGATCTTGTATTTCAGCGTGGACCGGAGTCCGGAAGTGATAACCACGTAGGAATTCTTTGTGGTAAAACAGATTCTGGAGACTGGATTGCGGTACATTGCTCTTCAAGTAAAAACGGAGTAACTGTAGGGGAAGCCTACAGTGCAAGTTTCCGCTATATCAGACAGCCGTCCTTCTATTCGAATACAACGGTGGATACAACCAGTGAAAATACGGAAAATGCTGTGACAGAAGCAAATGCAGAAGAACTTCTTACAGATGTTGTAAAATCCACAGCGCTTCAGGACGCTCTTGCATCCAGTGATACAGTTTCCAATAATCTTCTTGAGAATTTTAAGAATAAGTCACTTCAGGATGATGAAGATGATGAAGAAGTTGAGGATTTGATTCTGGATACGGAAGCCATTAATGATGCGGTAAGCACTTTTGACGATGTAGAGGCACTGGAAATCGAGAATTAAGAAACAGTGGCGTGATAAGGGCAGTTTCCTGTGGGAGGCTGCCCTTTCTTATAATCGGTATTTAAGAGCGAAAATATAACGAGGATAAAAAATGAAAAAAATTTTTTCAAGCCGCATAATAACAATCGCAGTGATCCTGGCGCTTGTGTTTCAGCCATGCAACGTACAGGCTGGTGCTTTTGATCAAATCCGAGCTATTGCCAGAAACGTTTTTTCGGGAGAGCCGGAAGAGGTGGAAAAACTGCGCCAGATGGAAGTGGCGCAGAGTGAAGAAGGACATCAGGAATATTACTTCAAACAGCTAAGTGAAGAAGAACAGAGAGTGTACAGGGAAATCCTTCGTGGAATTCGCGCACGGGAAAATGATTTTTATCTGACACTTTCGGATGATGATAGCATTGACAGAAGTTATCATGCAGTACTGAAAGACCATCCGGAAATTTTTTGGGTACATAATCGTGAAAAAATTTATAAAACAACATATTCAGACAGTGATTATTGTACATTTGCGCCTGGATACACTTATACAGACAGTCAGATAGAAGAGATTCAGACAGCGATGGAAGGGGGATTTCAAGCGGTCAGAAAATTGATTCCGGAAGATGCCAGTGATTATGAAAAGGTTCGTATTGTTTATACCTATATTATAGATACGACAGAATATCAGTCCGGGGAAGATGACCAGAGTATTGCCGGGGTATTCTGGAAAAAAGCTGCTGTATGTGCAGGGTACGCGGGAGCTGTCCAGTATCTTCTGGAAAGATTGGATGTTCCATGTATTTATGTGGATGGAAGTACGAGAGAAAGTACAGAAGGACATGCATGGGATATTGTAAAAATAGGCGAAGCGTATTATTATGTAGATGCGACAAACGGAGATCAGCCGGATTTTTTGAATGGGGATGCAGCTCAGCTGGAAGAACATAAGACTACAATTTATGATTATCTCTGTCCTTTCCCGGAAGAATATGAAAAAACCTATACACCATCAGAAGAGCTGACAGTTCCCAAATGTACAGCGAAGGATCTGAACTTTTATGTTTTGAATCAGGGATGTTTTGATGAATATGACTGGCAGACAATAGATGACTACTGTAAAATGAGACTGGATAATGGTGCAGCAGTGGTACGTTTTAAATTCAGCAATCAGGAAGCTTTTGATGCGGCTTGTAAGGAATGGCTGGACGGTGGAGAAGTACAGAGGGTAGCACAGTATTATATGAAACTGAATGGTCTTGGACAGGTAGAGTATCATTATGGAGTGTTGAATAATTTTTATACCATATATTTTATTTTTTGAATATAGGATTGTGTTTACGGATATATGGCAGAAGGCTTTGATTATAAAAGAAGTTTGAAAAAGAAAGGAGCAGGATAATGAATATGGATATGCTATCAAGAGTGTTTGATATGATACAGAGGGTTGGAGGAATGGAACAAGTCGGCCAGCTTATGGTAATCGTGTATGGTGTGATTTGTGTTTTTGGCCTTATGAATTGTATTCTTGGATACCGTATCTTGCGGTTCTGGATGATGATTTTCGGATTTCTCATCGGCGCCGGAGGCGGTTTTGCGGCAACTTATATATCCGGTGTCCAGGATAAAATGGTAATTGTGGGTGCGATGGCTGGTCTGGGTATTGTACTGGCAATTGTTTCTTTTTTGATTTACAGGGCGGGTATTTTTGTGCTGGGATTTGGCATTGGAATATCCTTAAGCATTTATCTGGTTCATCCGACCAGTTCGTTTTCTTTCTTTCTCTGCATTTTAATTGGTGTAGGACTTGGTGTTCTGGCCATGCGCTATGCAAAAGGTGTGATTATTATCGGAACCAGTGTGCTTGGAGGAGTTCTGGCCGGAATTTCTATCGCTCAGATAGGCGGTCTGGCACAGTTTCCCTATGGAATTGGCATGGCGGCTGGAATTGCGCTTCTTGGTATGCTTATCCAGTTTGCAATTAACAAGGATCATTATGATGAGGAAGAGGATGAGGAAGAACCATACGAAGATACAGATAAACGAATAAGAAAGAAAAATGCTTCCAACAGTCAGGAATATGATTCTAAATATAACAGAGAAGACTTATATAAAAATCCTTCAGATAGACGTTCGGAAGGCAGAATACGAAATACAGATTCTGATGAAATGTATTCCCGCAGGAATACAGGGCGTAATAAAGAATATTCTGACAGAAAAAAATCAGCAGATATTCAGAGAAGAAGCCGCAGAAGAGAAGAAGACAGTTCTTCGGACAACCGAAGAAGTGCGAGAAGCAGCGCTGGCGCCGGCAGAAGAACGGCATCGGAAAGAAACAGTTCCCCGGATCGAAGACGAAGCAGCACAAGCCGAAATTATTCTTCTGATACAAGAAGAAGCCAAGGCCGTAATTCGTCTGGAAACAGCGGACAGAGCGGCCGAAGATCCCGCTATAATGATTCGGAACCAGAAGATCGTGACGTTTCTTATTATGATGATGTTTATGAAGAACCTGTGGATACATATGATGATTTTGAAAGACGCCAGCAGAGAAAAAGACAGATGGACATTGAAAATATGGCAGATTATGATGATCTGAAATCCACAGAAGCTACAGATACGGAAGATTATGATGAATGGAAAGATAATTAAGAGAAAATTCGGGGAGTGACAGAAATGGGAAAAGAAGCGAAGACCAATGCGATGCGTATGCTTGACAGAAAAAAAGTGAAATACGAGGCAATCGCCTATGACTGCGGAGAATTTATTGACGGAATCCACTGTGCGGATATTACAGGTGCACCTCATGATCAATCTTTTAAAACTTTGGTTATGGAAGGAAAAAGTGGGGGCTATTATGTATTTGTGGTTCCGATCGAAAAAGAGGTAGACAGGAAAGCGGCGGCGAAATCCGTTGGAGAAAAAACGGTAGATATGATTCATGTGAAAGATCTTACGAAGATTACCGGCTATATCCGAGGAGGCTGCAGTCCTCTTGGAATGAAGAAGAATTATCCGGTAGTATTTGATCAGTCAGCGGAGAATTTTGAGGAAATTTATGTGAGTGGCGGAAGAGTAGGGCTTACTCTGAAAGTTCCACTTAAAGATCTCCTGGATGTGACACAGGGAAAACTTGCTCCGATCACAATGGAGTAACGGATTGACAAAAAAGAAATACTAAAAAGCTTCTACATGCGGGGAAAACCTGCGGCAGGAGCTTTTTTACTGACAAAAATCCCCTGCATCTGTTTTTTATAAGCAGGCAGGGGAAATACATGCATCAAAATGGTTATGAAAAATTTAGTTATCCTGGGCGTCTTCTTCATTAACCTGGAAGACATGGCGTTTTTTGGCCATCTCATCGCTTGCAAGATATTCATCATAAGTTGTGATTTTGTCAACCAGTTTGCCGTTTGGAAGGATTTCCATGATACGGTTTGCAGTTGTCTGTACGAACTGATGATCGTGGGAAGTGAAAAGGATCACGCCCGGGAATTTGATCAGTCCATTGTTTAATGCTGTAATGGACTCCATATCCAGGTGGTTGGTAGGCTCATCCAGAATCAGGATATTAGCGCCGGAGATCATCATTTTGGAAAGAAGACAACGTACCTTCTCGCCACCGGAAAGGACACGGACACGTTTCACGCCATCCTCGCCAGGGAAAAGCATACGTCCCAGGAAGCCACGTACATAAGTTGCGTCCTTGATCTCGGAGTACTGTGTAAGCCAGTCTGTGATAGTGAGATCGTTATCAAACTCCTGGGTATTGTCCTTCGGAAAATATGCCTGGGAAGTGGTGACACCCCATTTGTAATTTCCTTCATCCGGCTCCATCTCTCCTGTAAGAATCTTAAAGAAGGTTGTAATTGCCTGCTCATTGGCACCTACGAAAGCAACCTTATCTTCACGTCCGAGAGTAAAGGAAATATTATCCAGAACTTTTACTCCGTCAATAGTCTTGGAAAGATTTTCGACCATAAGGACTTCGTTTCCGATTTCACGGTTTGGACGGAAGTCGATATATGGATACTTACGGCTGGAAGGACGCATATCGTCCAGCTGGATTTTTTCCAGGGCACGCTTTCTGGAAGTTGCCTGTTTGGATTTGGAAGCGTTGGCACTGAAACGGGAAATAAATTCCTGGAGCTCTTTAATCTTCTCTTCTTTTTTCTTATTGGCTTCTTTCATCTGTTTGATCAGAAGCTGGCTGGATTCAAACCAGAAGTCATAGTTTCCGGCATAGAGCTGAATCTTACCATAGTCGATATCAGCAGTATGTGTGCAGACTTTATTCAGGAAATAACGGTCATGGGATACTACGATAACGGTATTATCAAAATTGATCAGGAATTCCTCCAGCCATTCAATAGCAGGAAGGTCCAGATGGTTGGTAGGCTCATCCAGAAGAAGGATATCCGGATTTCCGAAGAGGGCCTGTGCAAGAAGGACCTTGACTTTCATACTACCGGTAAGGTCTGCCATCTGTGTATAGTGGAACTCGGTGTCAACACCAAGGCCGTTCAGAAGAGTAGCGGCATCGGATTCTGCTTCCCAGCCATTCATCTCCGCAAATTCGCCCTCAAGCTCGCTAGCACGGATACCATCTTCGTCTGTAAAATCTTCTTTTGCGTAAATGGCCTCTTTTTCTTTCATGATCTGATAGAGTCTTTCATTACCCATGATAACAGTATCCAGAACAGGATAGGCATCATATTTGAAATGATCCTGCTGCAGGAAAGAAAGTCTTTGTCCAGGTGTGATTACGATATCACCCTTTGTTGGCTCAAGCTGGCCGGAGAGGATTTTGAGGAATGTAGATTTACCTGCGCCGTTAGCGCCGATTAATCCATAGCAGTTGCCCTCTGTAAATTTGATGTTAACGTCTTCAAAAAGTGCTTTTTTTCCAACACGCAGTGTGATGTTGTTTGCTGAAATCATATCATACCTCTTTTTTCATTAATAAAAATCGTTTCAATTACATAGTATAACATTACAATCGTTTCCTATTGTACCGTAAACTGAAAAATTTGCAAGCTGTATTTTCCTTTTTTATATAAATAGAGGAAAAACAGCGGATTTACAATGAATTACAGGAAAATAATAACCTTTTATTATTGAAAAAAATGCGTTATACTGACGTATATGATAAACAGAGCAGCCTGGAATTAAAGATATATTTTGACACGGATGAAACACCCGGGAACGTGTCGGTACAGGCAGGGGCAGAAATTATCATAAATCAGCAGCTTAGTTGAACAGAAGAGAGGTTAGAGATGTTTATCACCAGAGAAAGCGATTATGCGATGCGGGTTGTCCGCGCATTGATGGGGGAGACGCGTTTAAGCGTCAGTGAGATCTGCGAGAGGGAGGCGATTACAGCACCTTTTGCCTACAAAATACTGAAGAAACTTCAGAATGCGGGAATTGTAGAAGGATATCGCGGAGTTCATGGCGGATATGCCCTGAAAAGAGATCCTGCGGATCTGACATTATATGATATATATAGTGCGATTGATTCTGACATGTCTATCATTGAGTGTCTGAATGGAAAATGTGAATGTACAAGAAACGGTCAGGACGGTGTGCCATGTTATGCTCATGATGAACTGAAAGAAATTCAGGGACAGCTGTGGGCGATGCTCCGGCGGAAATCCATGAAAGATCTTTTTGAAAAAGAGGAGCAGTAAACTGCCGTGACAGGTGAAAATAAGCGTATGATAAGATAATAAGAAGAGCGGGAAAGGAGTAGGAATGAAGCTTCTGGCCGGCTCTTTTTTCTTGTCAAAAAGATAACAACGTTTGTACATGATAATATACAAAAAACAGCGAAAGAAAATGGACATAACTGGGAATCTATGCTATAATAACCAATGGAATTTTAGGCCCTTGACAGCCTAAAAATATATTTTCAACAAACCTTTAAGGAGGAATAAACAAATGGCAAGAAAGATGAAAACCATGGATGGTAACCATGCAGCCGCTCATGCATCATATGCTTTTTCTGATGTAGCTGCTATTTACCCGATTACCCCTTCATCTGTAATGGCTGAGGCAACAGACGAGTGGGCAACTCAGGGAAGAAAGAACATCTTTGGACAGGAAGTACAGGTTACAGAGATGCAGTCTGAGGCTGGTGCAGCAGGTGCTGTTCACGGTTCTCTGGCAGCAGGTGCCCTGACTACAACCTACACAGCTTCCCAGGGTCTTCTGCTTATGATCCCGAACCTTTACAAGATTGCTGGTGAGCAGCTTCCGGGAGTTATCAACGTATCTGCCCGTGCACTTGCTTCCCACGCACTTTGTATTTTCGGTGACCATTCCGACGTTATGGCCTGTCGTCAGACTGGATGTGCAATGCTTTGTGAGTCTTCTGTACAGGAGGTTATGGACCTTACACCGGTTGCTCATCTTGCAGCAATCAAAGGAAAAGTTCCGTTCATCAACTTCTTCGACGGATTCCGTACATCTCATGAGATCCAGAAGATCGAGACATGGGACTATGAAGATCTGAAAGATATGGCAGATATGGACGCAATCGCAGAGTTCCGTAACCGTGCTCTGAACCCGAACCATCCATGTCAGAGAGGTTCCGCTCAGAACCCGGATATCTTCTTCCAGGCAAGAGAGGCATGTAATCCATATTATGACGCTCTTCCGGCAGTTGTTCAGGAGTACATGGACAAAGTTAACGAGAAGATCGGAACAGATTACAAACTGTTCAACTACTACGGAGCTGCTGACGCTGAGCACATCATCGTAGCTATGGGTTCCGTAAACGATACCATCGAGGAGACAATCGATTACCTTATGGCAGCTGGCAAGAAAGTCGGTGTTGTTAAAGTTCGTCTTTACAGACCATTCTGTGCACAGGCTCTTATCGATGCAATCCCGGATACAGTTAAGCAGATCTCTGTTCTTGACAGAACAAAAGAGCCAGGAGCACTTGGCGAGCCTCTGTATCTTGATGTTGTTGCAGCTCTTCGCGACAGCAAGTTCAGCGATGTTAAGATCTTTACAGGACGTTACGGACTTGGTTCCAAAGATACAACACCTGCACAGATCGTAGCAGTATATGAGAACACTGAGAAAGAGAAATTCACAATCGGTATCGTTGATGATGTTACAAACCTTTCTCTTGAGACAGGTGCACCACTTGTTACAACACCAGAGGGAACAACAAACTGCAAGTTCTGGGGACTTGGAGCTGATGGTACTGTAGGTGCTAACAAGAACTCCATCAAGATCATCGGTGACAACACAGACATGTACGCTCAGGCTTACTTCGATTATGACTCCAAGAAGTCCGGCGGTGTTACAATGTCTCACCTTCGTTTCGGTAAGAAACCGATCAAATCCACATACCTGATCCACAAAGCAAACTTCGTTGCATGTCATAATCCGTCCTATGTTAACAAATATAACATGGTACAGGAGCTTGTTGACGGAGGTACATTCCTTCTGAACTGTGCTTGGGATATGGAAGGACTTGAGAAACATCTTCCAGGACAGGTTAAAGCTTTCATCGCTAACCACAATATCAAATTCTACACCATCGACGGTGTTAAGATTGGTATTGAGACTGGCATGGGACCAACACGTATCAACACAATCCTTCAGTCCGCATTCTTCAAACTTACAGGAATCATTCCTGAGGAGCAGGCTATCGAGCTTATGAAAGCTGCTGCTAAAGCTACTTACGGACGTAAAGGTGATGACGTTGTTAAGAAGAACTGGGCAGCTATCGATGCCGGTGCTAAACAGGTCGTAGAGGTTCAGGTTCCGGAGAGCTGGAAGAACGCTGAGGACGAGGGACTCTTCATGTCTCACGCATCCCACGGTGCTCAGGAAGCTCAGGACTTCGTAAACAACATCCAGTGCAAGATCAATGCTCAGGAAGGTAACAGCCTCCCAGTATCTGCATTCAAGGATTATGTAGATGGTACAACACCATCCGGAACAGCTGCATATGAGAAACGTGGTATCGCAGTTAACGTTCCTGTATGGGTTCCGGACAACTGTATCCAGTGTAACCGCTGTGCATATGTCTGCCCGCATGCTGCAATCCGTCCGGTTGCCATGACAGCAGATGAGACAGCTAACGCTCCAGAGGGAATCAAGACACTTCCGCTTACAGGAATGAAAGAGTATACATTCACAATGACTGTATCCGCTCTTGACTGTACAGGATGTGGTTCCTGTGCAAATGTCTGCCCAGGAAAGAAAGGCAACAAAGCTCTTGAGATGGCTCCACTTGAAGCTAACGCAGGAGAGCAGAAATACTTCGATTACGGTGTAACACTTCCTCAGAAGGAAGACGTTATCGCTAAATATAAAGAGACAACTGTAAAAGGCAGCCAGTTCAAACAGCCGCTCCTTGAGTTCTCAGGCGCTTGTGCAGGTTGTGGTGAGACACCATACGCTAAGCTGATCACACAGCTCTTTGGTGACAGAATGTACATTGCAAATGCTACAGGATGCTCCTCTATCTGGGGTAACTCTTCACCATCTACACCATACACAACAAACGCTAAGGGACAGGGTCCTGCATGGTCCAACTCTCTGTTCGAGGATAACGCAGAGTTCGGTTATGGTATGCTTCTTGCACAGCGTGCAATCCGTGGCGGTCTGAAAGAGAAGATCGAAGACCTTGTAGCTAACGGAACAAACGAGGATGTTAAGGCAGCTGGTCAGGAATGGCTGGATACTTACGCTGTAGGCGCAACAAATGGCGCAGCTACAGAGAAACTCGTTGCAGCTCTTGAGGCTTGCGGATGTGACAAGGCTAATGAGATCCTTGCACAGAAAGACTTCCTCTCCAAGAAATCCCAGTGGATCTTCGGTGGTGATGGATGGGCTTACGATATCGGATTCGGTGGTGTTGACCACGTTCTCGCAAGCGGACGCGACATCAACGTTATGGTATTCGATACAGAGGTTTACTCCAACACAGGCGGACAGTCTTCCAAGTCTACACCGACAGGTGCGATCGCTCAGTTCGCAGCAGGCGGAAAAGAGACTAAGAAGAAAGATATGGCATCTATCGCAATGAGCTATGGCTATGTATACGTAGCACAGATCTCCATGGGTGCTGACTTCAACCAGACTGTAAAAGCAATTGCAGAGGCAGAGGCATATCCGGGACCATCCCTGATCATCGCTTATGCTCCATGTATCAACCATGGTATCAAGAAAGGTATGAGCAAAGCTCAGACAGAGGAAGAGCTGGCAGTTAAGTGCGGATACTGGCACAACTTCAGATTCAACCCGGCTGCTGAGAACAAGTTCAGCCTTGATTCCAAGACACCGGATATGGAGAACTATATGGACTTCCTGAACGGTGAGGTTCGTTACAACTCTCTGCAGCGTCAGAATCCTGAGAAAGCTGCTAGACTGTTCGCTAAGAACGAGTCTGAGGCTCAGGCTAGATATGAGTATCTGCAGAAACTTATCACTCTTTACGGAGCAGATAAGAAAGAAGACTAATTACTGATCAATAGTTACTGTTTATACAGTGTGCTTGCTGATTAAGCATTAGGTGACAGGCCTGCGGTGTTTAGCGCACCGCAGGCCTTTTTCATATACAGGAGAGACATATATGAGAAAATTTTTTTCGAAGGAGAAATCCGGGAAAGAGAAAAAAGCAGATTTTTATATTCTGTATACGATGGTTTTTGCGGCGATTTCGCTGGTTATTTATGGCTGCTTTTATTTTAATGGAAAAGCACTGGTCTGGAGTCATGATGGAGTTCCACAGCATATCAATGCTCTGGCCTATTATGGAAAATATCTGCGGAATGTGCTGAAAACACTGGTATTTGACCATAAGATATCGCTGCCTATGTGGGATATGCACATTGGTTATGGCTCTGATATCCTTACAACACTGCATTATTATGTGATCGGCGATCCGCTGACTTTGTTTTCCGTTTTTGTTCCCGAAAAAAATACGGAAATCTTATATGAGATCCTGATTTTTCTGCGGATTTATCTTGCGGGGATTACGTTCAGTATCTACTGTTTTTATCGAAAAAATCCAAAACAGGCGACATTTATCGGCTGCCTGGTTTATATATTTGCAGGGTGGACTATTTATGCGTCCATGAAACATCCTTATTTTTCCAATCCCATGATTTATCTGCCGCTTGTTCTTATGGGAATTGATAAGGTCTACAAAAAAGAAAAGCCATACCTTTTTATCTGGGCAACGGCTGTAGCGGCAATGTCAAATTTTTATTTCTTTTATATGATCAGTGTCTTTATGGTGTTATATGCGGCTTTCCGGTATTTCGGCATATTCCGGAAGCGTTCCGTAAAAGATGTATTTCAGTGGTTCCTGAAATTTGCCGGATTTTATCTGGTGGCACTTATGATTGCTGCACTGATCTTTTTGCCTGTGATCATGACTCTGTTTGGGACAGAGCGTTTTCAGGCACAGAATTATGTGCCATTTTTATATGATCGCATTTATTATGAAAAATATCTCGGCTGCCTGATCGGCGAGAATATGATCCAGTGGGGAGTGGCTGGATATTCTGCAGTTGCCATGGCAGGCGTGTTTGTAATTTTTTCCAAAAGAAAAAAATATACAGGACTGAAACTGGGATTTGTACTTTTGAATCTGTTTTTGCTGATTCCTTTTGCTGGTCATGTGCTCAATGGATTTTCCTATGTCTCCAACCGCTGGATCTGGGCATATGGAATGCTGATCGCCTATATTCTGGTGCAGGCATATCCGGAACTGTTTACTTTGCAGATGCAGGAAAAACGACGGATTTTTATTATGCTGCTGGTATATTGTGTTCTTGCGCTGGTTTCGAAATCTGCCCGCACGGAGCGGAACAGTATGGCTGTGATGCTGCTGGTACTGGCTGTATTTACAGTGCTTTCCTATGGGAACATTTTCATACAGGGAAAATATCTCTGTGGAATGCTGGTTGCGGTGCTGGTAACAAGCATTATTCTGAATGTATCTTATCAGTATTCCTATGAAAAAAATTATCTGTCAGAGTTTGAAGAAAAGAATCGGGCACTGGAAGAACTTCAGGATGGGCCGGATCGGACGATTCTGTCCCTGGATGGGTCTTCTTCCAGCAGGTATGATCAGTACAAAACGGGCTCTTACGTAAATACTGCCATGTATATGGGAACTAACAGTACTTCCTATTATTTCAGTGTGGCAAATGGAAATATCAGCCGGTTTTTTGACGAAATGTATCTGAATACGCCGTGGGATTATCATTACAGCAGTCTGGATGGAAGAACGATTTTGGATCGACTTGCTTCTGTGAAATATTTTGCTGTCAAAAGAAATGGATATGGATATATTCCTTACGGATATGACGAAGAGGCTGCTTCAACCAAAAAGTACAGAATTTATGAAGATGAGGATTCTCTGCCACTGGGCTATACGTACGATTCCTGGATTTCCAGAGAAAAATATGAAAAGCTTTCTGTGACCGAAAAACAGCAGGCATTGCTGCAGGGAGCAGTTGTGGAAAAAAGCAGCCTTCCGGAAACGCAGCTTTCCTTTGATGACAAGAAAGCAGATTTTACACTGGAAGCTGGTAAAGGATGTAAGATCAAAGATGGAAAAATTATTGTGACAAAGAAAAATGCAAAAATTTCTATCGGATATCGGGGAGAGCCCAAATCAGAAGTTTATCTGATTGCCAAAAATCTGGATTTTAGTGCTTATTCTCCCCGGGAACAGGTCAGCGATAAAAAATGGAATTCTCTTACGGAATACGAAAAGAACCAGATTCTTTACGAAGATGATAACTGGCGCTACTGGAAGGAAAGCAAAGAATCAGCAGTGGAGGTTTCACTGGGGTCTGTGGACAAGACAATTCGGATTTTTACCGATAAATATAACGGATACAGTGGCCGTCATAATTTTCTTCTGAATATGGGGTATAAAAATTACAGTGCGGGAACTATGACGCTGACATTTTCCATGCCAGGAGAATATACGTTTGATGATCTGTATCTGGTGTGTCAGCCTATGGAATCTGTTGAAAAACAGACAGAGAAGCTTGGAAAAGAAAGCCTTGAGAATGTGAGTATGGAAACAAATAAAATTATCGGTGATATTGAAGTATCTTCCGATAAATTTCTGGCATTTTCGATTCCTTACAGTGCGGGATTTCGTGCTTACGTAGACGGAAAAAAGGTTGATCTTATAAAAGCCAACAGTATGTATATGGGAATTGAATTAAAAAAGGGAAAACATGAGATTGTACTTACTTACTGTACTCCATATATTGTACCGGGATTGATACTGACAGCAACCGGGCTGCTTCTGTTTCTGCTGATTGCAGTGTCATATCGGAAGTCAAAGAAATCTGGAGAAAGGGGAAAACAGAAAAAATGAGCAGATTATCGGTGGTTTTGCCTGCGTATAACGAAGAACAGATTCTGGCAAAAACCTGCCGTACATTGAAAGAAATTTTGAGTTTTTCAGAAATAGAGTATGAACTGGTTTTTGTGGATGACGGATCCTCAGACAAAACCTGGAATGTGATCGAAAAAGTATCGAAAGAAGACAGAAATATTTCAGGAATACATTTTTCCAGAAATTTTGGAAAAGAGGCCGCAATTATTGCAGGACTTGCACAGGCTTCCGGGGATGCGGTGGCAGTGATGGACTGTGATCTTCAGCACCCGCCGGAAACGCTTGTAAAAATGTTTTTGTTGTGGAGACAGGGATTTGAAGTAATAGAAGGCGTCAAAAAAAGCCGGGGTAAAGAAAGCAGAATTCACGGAAAAAGTGCTGGATTTTTCTACAGAATCATGTCCGGAGCTACAGGTTTTGATATGAAAAATGCGTCGGATTTTAAACTGCTGGATAGAAAAGCAGTAGAGAGTGTTCTTTCCATGCCAGAGAGAAATATGTTTTTCCGGGCGGCATCGTCCTGGGTTGGATTTAAAAGTACTTCCGTACCTTTTGAAGTTCAGGAAAGAGAAGCCGGGGAGACGAAATGGTCTACAAGAGCGTTAATTGGATATGCATTCCGAAATATTGTGTCATTTACTACGATTCCGTTGCAGTTTGTAACTGCGGGAGCAGGTGCCTGTTTTCTGTGTTCGCTGATTCTTCTTATATATTCTCTGATACGGTATTTTACCGGACATGCAGTAGAAGGGTATACGACCCTTTTGATTGTCACATTGTTTATTGGCAGTGCAATTATGCTGAGCCTTGGAATTATCGGATATTATATTGCCAGAATTTACGAAGAGGTAAAGCATCGGCCGAGATATATCGTATCAAAAATTATACATGGAGGAATGATAAGTGAAGAAACTGATTTTAAAGATGTATGAAAATGATGTCATTCGTTATATTTTCTGGGGCGGCTGTACAACACTTGTAAATCTGGTAAGTTTTTATCTTATGAGAATTGCAGGGCTTCCTCTGATGGCTGCCAACATCATATCAATTATACTGGCAATCCTGTTTGCGTATGTTGTAAATTCCAGATTTGTATTTCACGATTCGTGTGAGACACTGAAAGATCACATACAGCCATTTGTAAAATTTATAAGTGCACGTCTGGTGACGATGGTTATTGAAGTTGGCGGTGTGTGGCTTCTGGCTGTTGTAATGGGATTTCATGACATGGTTGCAAAATTCTGCACCCAGTTTCTTGTGCTGGTGCTGAATTATATATTTAGTAAATTTTTAATTTTTACTACAGGTAAAAAGACGGGAGGTAGCAAATGATGACTTTGAAAGAGGCAGTAAAAAAGATCCGTCCGCTGGATGAAAAAGCCATGGAGGGTGCAAAAAAAAGATGGGACAGTATTGCAAAGCCACTGCATTCCTTGGGTGAACTTGAAAATATGTTGACACAGATTGCCGGTATCACAGGTACTCCGGATGTCCGTGTGGAGAAAAAAGCAGTGGTTGCCATGTGTGCGGATAATGGGGTTGTGGAGGAAGGCGTGACACAGACCGGGCAGGAAGTTACCACAATTGTGGCCGAGAATTTTCTGGCAGGAACCACAACCTGCTGTGTAATGTGCCGTCAGTGCGGAGCGGAGCTGTTTCCTGTGGATGTTGGAATGGTAACGGACACAAAAGTACGTACAGATCATAAGGTTGCTTACGGAACCAAAAATATGACAAAAGAGCCGGCAATGACAAGAGAACAGGCAATTCAGGGAATTGAAGCGGGAATTGCCATGGCTGAGGAACTGAAGGGAAAAGGATACCAGGTTCTTGCCACCGGTGAAATGGGAATCGGAAATACCACTACCAGCAGTGCAGTTGCGGCAGTGCTTCTGGGAAAACCGGTAGAAGATATGACAGGAAGAGGAGCCGGACTTTCCGGTGAGGGGCTTGTACGAAAAATTAATGCGATCAAAAAAGCGATTGCATTAAACAGTCCGGATCGTTCGGATGCCATTGACGTCCTGGCAAAGGTAGGAGGACTGGATATTGCAGGAATGGCCGGTGTGTTTATCGGTGGAGCGGCACTTGGTATGCCGGTTGTGATGGATGGATTTATTTCCTGTGTGTCTGCGCTGATCGCAGTAAAGATCTGCCCGCAGGTACAGGATTATATTATTGCGTCTCACGTTTCCAAAGAACCGGCGGCACATCTGATCCTGAAAGAGCTGGATAAAGAAGCGATCATCCATGCGGGAATGTGCCTTGGAGAGGGTACCGGAGCAGTTGCATTATTTCCGCTGATGGATCTTTCCTGTGCAGTATACAATTCCATGAGTACTTTTGGAGATATCAATGTAGAACAGTATGAGGAGCTGAAATAAGATGCTGGTTGTTGTAACAGGAGGCAGCGGAAGCGGAAAGTCTGCTTTTGCGGAGGACAGAGTCCTTTCTTTTGGAGAGTCGAGAAGGATCTATATTGCCACCATGCAGGCTTTTGATGAAGAAAGTCACCGCCGCATTCGAAGACATCGCCGGATGCGGTCAGGAAAAGGATTTGAGACAATTGAGAGATACACAGAGCTGGATGAGTTGATACTTCCAAAGAATTGTGTAGTGCTTCTTGAATGTATGTCCAATCTGGTGGCAAATGAAATGTTCCGGGAAGATGGATTTCATCCGGAGGTTTCCGAAAAGATCACAGAAGGAGTAAGAAATCTTCTTTCACAGGCAGAACACGTGGTGATCGTTACCAACGAAATTTTTTCCGATGGAATTCTCTATGAAGGAGAATCCGAAAAGTATAAGGAACAGCTGGGACAGATCAACTGCAATCTGGCTGAAATGGCGGATGCTGTTGTAGAAGTGGTGTACGGAATCCCGGTCTGGCATAAAGGCGGTGAGAAAGCATGAAAAGTGTATGGAACAGTTTTAAAGCGGCATTTGCTATGTTTTCCAAGATTCCCACACCTATGGTAGACTGGAATAAAGAAAACATGAAGTACATGATGTGTTTCTTTCCTTTTGTAGGAACAGCCATCGGTATTCTGACCTGGCTTGTTGGATATGTGCTGGGAAGCCATGTACAGATGGAGCCGTTTTTTCTTGCAGTGATCCTTACCGTGATCCCGGTTTTTGTCACAGGCGGGATCCATGTGGACGGACTTCTGGATACTTCAGATGCGTTAAGTTCCTGGCAGGAGCGTACAAGAAGACTGGAGATTCTGAAAGATTCTCATGCAGGGGCATTTGCCATTATCACAGCCTGCGTTTATTTTATTCTGTGGCTGGGTGCTTGGAGACAGTTGCTTGGTGATCACGATGGAATCTGTATCATGAGCATTGGATTTATGATGTCCAGATGTCTTTCCGGAATTGGTGTGATCATATTTCCAAAAGCAAGGACAGATGGAACCGTAGCAGAATTTTCCAGAAATGCATCAGAGATTGTGGCACGAAATGTTCTGGTCATGATGTTTGCGGCACTGGCAGTACTGATGATATGGATCAATCCAGTAAGAGGTGTACTTGCAGCAGGAACAGCACTGCTGGTATTCTGGTGGTATCATCATATGGCCATGAAATATTTTGGAGGAACGACCGGAGATCTTTCAGGCTTTTTCCTCTGTATCTGTGAAGTTGTGATGGCTCTGGTGCTGGGCGTAAGTGGTATAGTTGTTCTGTGAAATGAAAATGGAATGAGGTAAAAGGATATGGAAATGATAATCGGCGGTGCCTATCAGGGGAAAAGCAGTTATGCAAAAAAACAGTTTCCCGATGTGAAATGGAAATGTGGTGCAGAGCTTACAGAGGAGGAACTTCTGGAAGCAGAAGGAGTTCTCGGTTTTCACCAGTACATAAGAAAGTGCCTGAAAGCAGGTGCGGATCTGTCAGGCCTTACGGAAAAACTTGCGGAGAAAAATCCGGGTGTGGTTCTGGTCAGTGAGGAAGTAGGATACGGAATCGTTCCGGCTGATGCTTTTGAACGGCAGTATCGGGAGGCTGTAGGCCGTGTTTGTACGGAACTTGCGGGAAAAAGCAGCAAGGTTACAAGAGTTGTATGTGGAATCGGGATGGTGCTGAAAAATGATTAAATTATATCTGATACGTCATGGCCAGACTCCGGGAAACAAACTTTCACGTTATATCGGTACCACGGATGAGCCGCTGAGTGATGAAGGCCGGGAATTTCTGAAAAAAATTTCCTATCCCATGCCGGAGGAGCTGTTTGTAAGTCCGCTTCTCCGCTGTGTGGAAACAGCAGAAATCCTTTTTCCGGGAAAACAGCTTCACATTATAGAAGAGCTTTCGGAATGTGATTTTGGAGAGTTTGAGAATAAAAATTACAAAGAGCTTGCCGGAAATGAAAATTATCAGAAATGGATCGACAGCAATGGAACAATGCCGTTTCCGGGCGGAGAGAGCAGAGAAGGCTTTAAATATCGCAGCCTTACAGGATTTCAGAAAGCTGTGACACAGTGTATCCGAAAAAATGTGGATACAGCGGCGCTGGTGATTCATGGCGGAACCATTATGAATATTATGGAAGAATATGCAGACAGACACAGACCGTTTTATGAATGGCATGTAAAAAACGGCGGCGGTTATCTGGTTGAACTGGACCCGGATCTCTGGCAAAAAGAACGCAGAGAGTTTACAGTCTGTGAAGCATATATGGAGGGTTAAAAAATGAATGGACGGATAATCAGCTGGACACGCAGTGATCTGAAATGGCGTGCAAAACAGGCTTTCCGAAAAAATTACTGGTCCGCAGTTCTGGTCAGTCTGGTGCTTGCTATCGTGCTGGCATCCGGCGGAAAAGGCGCAGCTCAAAGTGGTGCCGGCAATGTGATGAATTCAGATTACAGTTATCAGGTCAATACCTATCATTCCGATGGCTTCAGTTCCTATGCAGGCCATATGTTTGGCGGATCGTATTCTCCGTGGGCACTGATTTTTGCACTGGTAGGAGCCGGAGTAGTTGTTGCGGCGGCACTGGTCGGGATATTACTTAAAATTTTTGTGTGCAATGTATTTGAAGTAGGAGGGCGCAGTTTTTATATTGAAAATCTGTATGCAGTTCCAGGTGTCGGCAAACTGCTCAGCGCATTTCGTTCCGGATATTATGGAAATGTAGTAAAGACCATGTTTTTCAGGGATCTGTTTACATTTCTCTGGACCTTACTGTTTATTATCCCGGGAATCATAAAGTCTTATGAATATAAGATGGTTCCGTATCTTCTTGCAGAATATCCGGATATGGACAGAAAAGAAGTTTTTGCAAGAAGCCGTGATATGATGTATGGACAGAAGTGGAATACGTTTGTTCTGGATCTTTCCTTCATTCCGTGGAATATCCTTTCTACGATCACATTTGGACTGGTAGGTCTGTTCTATGTATCTCCATATCAGGATGCAACCTATGCGGAACTTTACGATACTCTGGCAACAGGAATGCCGGGAAATAACGGACAGCAGGTGTATGAAAATGGAAACTTCTATTATGACTGATAAAATGATCCTTGTACGTGGCGGCGGGGATCTTGCCACCGGTGTGATCCATAAACTCCACCAGAGCGGCTATCACATTCTGATTCTGGAATGTGACCGGCCAAGCGCTATCCGTCGTCATGTGGCTTTCTGTGAAGCTGTTTATGACGGAACTTCGGAAGTGGAAGGCGTTGTGTGCAGACGGATCCCGGAAACGGAAATTCCGGCACAGTGTAGAAGGTGCTGGGAAAAAGGAGAAATTCCTCTTCTGACAGATACGGAGGGAAAACATATCCGGGAACTTTCACCGGCAGCAGTAATCGATGCGATCCTTGCAAAAAAAAATCTTGGGACAAACAGAGATATGGCACCAGTGACCGTAGGTCTTGGGCCTGGATTTACTGCAGGGGAAGATGTGGATTATGTGATCGAAACCATGAGAGGCCATAATCTGGGAAGGATCATAAAAGAAGGCAGTGCACTTCCAAACACAGGTGTGCCTGGTCTAATCGCAGGAATCGGAAAAGAAAGAGTGATCCATTCACCGGCGGCTGGTGAAATGAAAAATATCAGCAGGATCGCAGATATCGTAGAAAAAGACCAGATCATTGCCATGGTCGGGGATGTTCCTGTAAAAGCAACGATATCCGGAGTGATCCGGGGACTGATCCGTGACGGTTATCCTGTTTTTAAAGGGATGAAAATTGCAGATATCGATCCAAGAGCGGAACAGAAGAAAAACTGCTTTACGATTTCGGATAAGGCAAGATGCATTGCCGGAGGGGTACTGGAAGTATTGCTGTCCTGCGGGATACTCCCGGATACCACAACAGAAAAAAATTAAAAACAGGCGGGGTTATGTCATGAACAGAAAAGAAAAAGGAGCTCTGACAGCTGCTTTTACAGGAGGCGGAGGAAAAACCAGTCTGATCTTTTATCTGGCAAAAAAATTTTCCAGTCAGGGAAAACGTGTGATCGTGACAACAACCACCCACATGGCATGGGAACCGAAGCGTCCTTTTGCAGATGCAGAGGATACAGAGGAACTCTGCCGGCTTATAGAACAATATGGATATGTGATTGCGGCGAAACATAAAGCCGGACAGCCGAAGATTTCCGGTCCTGAACCGGAAACTCTGAAAAGGTTGTCCGGTTTTTGTGATCTTCTTCTTGTAGAAGCAGATGGAGCGAAGCGATTACCTTTGAAGGTTCCTGCTGTGCACGAACCGGTAATTCCGGAATTTGCGGATGTTGTAGTGGGTGTGACAGGGCTGGATTGCATTGGAAAAAAGATCTGTGATACGGCTCATCGCCCGGATGATGTAGCGGAATTTTTGCAGAAAAAGACAGAAGAGCTGGTGATGTGGGAAGACGTTGTAAAGATTGCGGCAGCAGAAGATGGATTGCGTAAAAATGTAGGTGAAAAAAGTTTTCTGGTATATTTTAACAAGGCAGATGTGCTGGAATCTTCAGATGTGGCTGAAAATATCATTAAAAAGTGTCGGGAAGCGGGCATAGAAGCAGTGTGTGGAAGTCTGAAAGAGACGATGCGGCCGGAAGGAAATATGCCGGAAGTTTCATGGAATAAGGAGGAAATGAGAGATGAAGCTGGGACTGATCATGCTGGCAGCAGGAAACAGCAGACGGTTTGGGAGTAATAAGCTTTTGTATACTATTGAAGGAGAACCAATGTACCGGCATATTCTTTCAGAACTTATGAAAGTGAGAAAAGTGCTGAAAGAACAGGGACATAGCTGTGAGATTACAGTGGTAACACAGTATGAAGAGATAGCGGCAGAAGCGGAAAAATGTGGTGCACAGGTGCTTTATAATCTACATCCGGATGAGGGGATTTCTTCTTCTCTGAAAATCGGACTCAGGAGAAATCGGGAGATGGATGCCTGTCTGTTTACAGTGGCTGATCAGCCGTGGCTCCGGGGGGAGACGATCCTGGCACTGGTTGGGGTATTTTTGAGAGAGGGGAAAGGGATTGCCTGTGTGGAGTATGAGGGGAAGCTTGGGAATCCTTGTGTATTTTCGGAGAGGTATTATGGGGAGCTGATGGGACTTGAGG
>SKEF01000455.1_pt1 | contig 41697 bp, 41 predicted proteins | sample 4826691 | NCBI WGS metagenome assembly SKEF01 (sample SAMN11008816, study PRJNA524170) | human gut metagenome | biome: Human fecal sample; material: Feces; isolation source: fecal sample from pouch patient p23, p27 | host: Homo sapiens | place: Israel: Tel-Aviv | collected 2016-08-24
AACGGGTACAGCATCGGAATGATGATGGCGAAGATGAACGGGGCATGGGTGTTCATCCAGGCCAAGCCGACGCCGAGGCCGTTGCCGACCCATACACCGATAGGACCGATGATGAAGGCGGTCAGCGCGCCAACGATGATCATGCAGAAGAACGGCACGAAGACCAGCTGGACACTTTCGGGGATGATCCTCTTCAGTCCGTGGTAGACGAGAGCAAGTGCGCCGGCCATGAGCAGCGGCACGAATACGTTGCCGGAATAGTCGCTCAACGCCATCGGCAGACCGAATATGTTGGCCGTGCATGACTTGGTGCCCAGAGCGGCGTTCTCCACGCACGTGGTGGTCTTGGCATCCATCAGGCCGGTGAACTGCGGGGTCATGAGGATGGCCATGATGGCACCACCCAGCCATGGGTCTACCTTCAGCTTCTTGGCCGCGTTGTAGGCGACCATGATCGGCAGGAAGTAGAATACACCCTTCCAGATGGCCTTCACGAACACCCAGCCCGCGGAGGCCTCGTCATTCGGAATGACGTTCAACGAAATAAGCAGGTTAACCAGCGCGATGATGATGGAAGCGCCGAGCAGCACGCCCAGAATCGGGCGGAAAGAATCGGCGAGATACTCGAAGAAGGAGTCCAGCCAGGCCACCTTGCCGCGGGCCTTGGAACGAGCTTCGGCCTTGACGTCGGCGTTGCTCTTCTGACCATCGCCGGATGCGGAGGCACCGCCGACACCGGCCATTTCGGGCAGATGCATGATGTTTTCGTACACGGTTGCAACGCCACCGCCGATGACGATCTGGTAACGGTCACCGCTCTGCGGCACCGCACCGAGCACGCCTTGCATGTGCTCGAGACCGTTCTGATCGACCTTGGATGCGTCAACCAATTCAAAGCGCAGTCGAGTGGCGCAATGCGTCAGGCTGCGAACGTTTTCAGGACCACCGATTGCAGTGATGATCTGCGATGCAAGTGAGCCAGCCATCCTGTTTTCCTTTCTTTCCCTTACAACCGATTCGATCCAAGCAACACTGCTTCGGGCAACAAAAAAAGACCTGAGATATGGCTATGGTTAAGCCACATCTCAGGTCTTGCGTCATTATGTTGACTAGCAACCCTGCTTCAGTCGAATAGCACAGAACTATACACCATCATCTGACATTGCGCAAATCAACCGAGAACACAATCTATCACTAGCGAAAATTCTTATATTTACGTCCAAACATGCAATAAACAGATAACGTATTCATCGCACATAATGGGACAATTACGCACATTCGCAGTAAAAGCGTGGCAGAATAGTGGCTATGGTTGCAAACAATGCGGGAATGCCCGCCACCCCAGCAGATCTGATCAATGTCGACGAGGTCATCGGCAAGTACTATGACGTCGTCCCCGACCCCAACGTTCCCGAGCAGCGTGTCTCCTTCGGCACCTCCGGACATCGTGGCTCGTCCCTGAAGACCTCGTTCAACGAGGCTCACATCGTGGCCATCACCCAAGCCATCGCCGAATATCGTAAGAAGGCTGGCGTGACCGGCCCGCTGTATATCGGCCGCGACACCCCCGCCCTGTCCGAGCCGGCTTGGAAGACCGCCATCGAAGTGCTCGTCGCCAACGGCGTGACCGTGCGCAGCGACTCCCGAGACGACTTCACTCCGACCCCGGTTGTGTCCCAGGCCATCCTGACCCATACCCGCGCAGCGGACGGCACGCAGCGTTTCACCGGTGAAGGCCTGGCCGACGGCATCGTCGTGACCCCGTCGCACAACCCGCCGACCGATGGCGGCTTCAAGTACGATCCGGTCACCGGCGGCCCGGCTCCGGCTGACGTCACCAACGCCATCGCCGACCGTGCCAACGAGCTGCTCGGCGATTTCAAGAACATCAAGCGTGTTCCGTTCGAACAGGCCGTCAAGTCCGATCTGGTCGAGCGCTTCGACTTCCGTGAGCACTACGTCGCAGATCTGGAGAACGTCATCGACTTCGACGCGATCCGTTCCTCCGGCGTGCGCCTGGGCATCGACCCGCTCGGCGGCGCTTCCGTCAACTACTGGCCGCTGATGAACGAGAAGTTCAACCTGACCATCGACGTGGTGCGCCCGCAGGTCGACCCGACCTGGAGCTTCATGACCATCGACCACGACGGCAAGATCCGCATGGATCCGAGCTCCCCGTACGCCATGAAGGGTCTGGTCGATTCCCTCAACAACGGCGCTTGGGACAAGTACGACCTGGTCGGCGGCACTGATCCGGATGCCGACCGCCACGGCATCGTATGCCCGAACTGGGGCGTCATGAACCCGAACCACTACATCGCCGTGTGCGTGGAGTATCTGTTCGGCGGCAATCGCCCGGGTTGGCCGGAAGGCGCCGGCATCGGCAAGACGCTGGTCTCCTCCTCCCTGATCGACCGCGTGGCCGCTTCCATCGACGCCAAGCTCGTTGAGGTTCCGGTCGGCTTCAAGTGGTTCGTCGACCCGCTGTTCAAGGGCGAAGTCGCCTTCGGCGGCGAAGAGAGCTCCGGCATGAGCTTCCTGCGCAAGGACGGCCGCGTGTGGACCACCGACAAGGACGGTCTGATCCCGGATCTCCTGGCTGCGGAAATCACCGCCAAGATCGGCAAGAACCCGGCACAGCTGCATCAGGAGCAGGTGGAACGCTTCGGCGAAAGCTGGTACAAGCGCATCGATACCTCGACCACGTTGGAGCAGAAGCAGAAGTTCGCCAAGCTTTCCGGCGACGACGTTGCTGCCACCACGCTGGCCGGCGAAAACATCACCGCCAAACTCACCGAGGCTCCGGGCAACAACGCCAAGATCGGCGGCCTGAAGGTCACCACCGAGAACAACTGGTTCGCGGCACGCCCATCCGGCACCGAAAACATCTACAAGGTGTACGCCGAGTCCTTCGAATCCCCGGAGGCCCTCGACAAGGTGCTCGCCGAAGCCACCGAAGTCGTAGACAAGGCCCTGGCCGAGTGACATTCGGATTAATCGCCATACAATAATCGCGGTCGATATGTGACCGTGACGCAAGCAAAAGGTCCGTTCCGTAACATGGGGCGGACCTTTTGTCGTCTATTGGAAAACGCGACAGTGCCCCGTCTCAACGAAGAACGGTGGCACCGGCCTAGGCAACGAAACCGTACGAAGGACGGCCGAACGGCATCATGGCACGGCCACATTCGATTATGGCGATGACGTGTTCCAGGCTTCGGTCATGCTCTGTCTGGACGATTGGCACCCCGCATGGATGCCCTTTCCCTTTGCGAACGGACGTGGAACGAGTCGCATGGCTTTCGTAGGGTAGAGGCATGACGATTACGGTTTCTACAGACGGTTCCGCTTTGGGTAATCCGAATGGTCCGATGGGTTGGGGTTGGGCCGATCACGAACTCGCGACAGGCGGCAAGCCGGGGCACCACCATGAGGGCGATTGCGACGCCGGCGGAGCAACGAACGGCACCAACCAGATCGGCGAACTGTGCGCGGTGTTAGAGGCGCTGCGCGCGCATCCCGGTTCCGAACCGTTGGTGATCGAAACCGATTCGCAGTATGCGATCAACTGTTCCACCACGTGGGTGCATGGCTGGAAGAAGAACGGCTGGAAGAACTCGCAGAAGAAGCCGGTGAAGAACGCGGATTTGATTCGCGCGATCGACGCCGAGATTTCCAAACGTCCGGGATCGGTGAAATTCGTATGGGTCAAGGGCCATGCCGGCAATGCGGGCAATGAGAAGGTGGATGAGCTTGCGCGCACTTATGCTGGCGATTGCCGTTCGAAGGTTCGCGAAGGATATCTTCCCTTGGAGGGTTGGCAGTCGCTGCTGGCTTCCGAATACTCACAAGGCACCGATGTTCCCGACGACGCCCAGATGCTGCTCGACGGCAAGATCACTTCGGACGAATACCATATCGGACGCGGGCAGGGCGAATCCGCCGGCGGCTCTCTGGCCGACGATCTGATAGGAGCGTCCGATCCGGAACCGCGGCCGCGTTCCATAGCGGACATGCTGGTGGAACCCGAAGGCTACCCCACGCCCGACGAGGCGACGTTGCCGCTGCCTCCCAACGGAATGCCGGCAGAATCCGACGAAATGCCGGAACCAACCACAGTGCTTGCCACGGCGGTATCCGACTCCACGCCATCGGATACCGCGACATCTGACTCTACGCAATCCGATACCACCACACCACGCAAATCGTATGCGGAAATGCTGATCAAAACGGATTATTTCCCGCGTGAAGACGCGGAAAACACATCCGACGGAACGCTGCAGCCAACACAGTCCGAGCAATCGGCGACGCGGTCCGATGGAACCGCCTCCTTCCTGCAATCACCAGAAACACAGGAATCGCTGACAGACGCACCGCAATCGGCGACACAACCGCAACAATCCCAGCGACCACGCCGGAAAAGCCCTTCGGGACTGTCGGTGTCGGGTACCATTCGTTTCACGCCCCCGCCAAATTCCAGTCCTACGTTCGACGGCAGGCTCCGCCGTATTCGCGGCTACATCGCGGTGGAAGGGTATGTGCAGGGCGATGGCACACTGGTATTGGAGGACGCGCCGTTCGCAGTCAAACACAATTAGTGGAATCGCGCACTGGGACCCATATCCCCATCCAAAGAAGTGCGTGAAACACCTCGTGAAAACATTTGTCGACAATTGATTGCTCATCATCGGCCAAGACATGTCGACAAACGCACAAAAATCAACACATCCGATAATATGGAGACGGTCTTAACCCCATATCGAAGGAGGATCATGGACAAGGCACAGCAGGACGCATTGAAGAAGGCAGCTGGCATCGAAGCTGCCAAGCTGATTCAGAACGGCATGATCGCAGGTCTGGGCACCGGTTCGACCGTACGTTTTCTGGTCGACGAGCTTGGCCGCCGCGTGCAGGAGGAAGGCCTGGAGTTCACCGGCGTGACCACTTCCCGCCGCACCCAGGAGCAGGCAGAAGGCTACGGCATCAAGATCGTCGACATCGATGACGTTGATCACATCGACGTGACCATTGACGGTGCCGACGAGGTCGACAAGAACTTCAACGGCATCAAGGGCGGCGGTGCTGCCCTGCTGTGGGAGAAGATCGTGGCCACCAACTCCAACAAGATCGTGTGGATCGTGGACGAATCCAAGGTCGTCGACACCATTGGCAAGTTCCCGCTGCCGGTCGAGGTGATTCCGTTCGGCGCAGGCCAGGTCGTCAAGAGGTTCGAAGCACGCGGATACAAGCCGGTGCTGCGCCTCGACGCCGAAGGTAAGCCGGTGCGTACCGACGAAAACAACTATGTGGTCGACCTGCACCTCGAGCGCATCGAACACCCGGAAGCTCTGGCCGACGACCTCATCAACACCGTCGGCGTGGTGGAGCACGGCCTGTTCCTGCACATGGTTGATCAGGTCATCGTGGGCGACCCGAACGGCCCGCGCGTGCTCACCAACTCCAACAAGTGAGATTAGAGCAGTAGCGGAAGTTCCGCGAATCCTTATGAGGCTGTGCGTTCACATCGAGCGCACAGCCTCATTTGCATCTATTGACATTGATGCTGCATTTTGCTTGTGACTTCGTTTTCATGATTTTCGTTTATCTCCTTGAAATATGCAAAAATCCCGCACATCAAAAAAGATATACGGGATTTTGTTTAAGCGACGCTTCAACCGCGCCTGAAGACTACTTGCGCTGGTGGCGAGTCTTACGAAGCAGTTTGCGGTGCTTCTTCTTGCTCATGCGCTTGCGGCGCTTCTTGATGACCGAGCCCATCTCAGCCTCCGTTCTTAAACTCAAAGGGTAAAAGTTTGCAACTTGCCCAATACTACACTGCTTCGGGGACGAACGCGCACAACCGCATTCATATGGTGGAAGCACACGCCTCTTTATTGGAAGATTAGATAAACCACAACCCTCATAGGCCACGACTAAATCATGCGTGCATCATGAGAGTCCAGTATCCGACCACCAAATGTCACAGCGGGAACTGCTGGTAGAAGCGACGCACCGAATCCTTGGCACCAGTGGCCTGAAACACCACGGTATCATTACGCCAGACGGCGATGGCCTTGGTCTCATCGTTCGGATCGGTTTTGGCACTGTAAGCGCCGGTAGCCTCGCCGGAAACCTTCACATTGCCACTGCCCAGTTCCTTGCCGGTCATGGCACCGGTCAGATTGTCGTACTGGCTTTGCGCATCCTCGCCCTGGGACCACTGCGCCACTTCAAGAGTGACTTCCTGACCGTCCGTGCCGGTTGAATACGTCAGCGTGTACTCCTCAACCGGAGACGCGCCGCTCCAAGAAGTGCCGGCAGCGGCCTTGGTACGTGCGAAATTCAGTACAGAATCAGGCATGGCCTTCAGCAGTTCGCTGGCATCATCCGGCAAAGCCACCGCGTCGATGGACGGCGTGGTCGGCTCGGAGGCACCCTGCGACGCTCCCTGAGAGGTGGTGCCTTGGGAGCGCGCCTCGCCACCCTTGTTCAACGCCCAGCCGGGCCAAATAAAAGCGGATACCAAAGCGAGTACAACCACCAAGGCGGCGGCAACGACAGCCGCAATCAGCTTGCCATGGGAAGAGGAAGTTTGCGTATTAGACATGGCTGTTATTCTTTCACATCCGCAAGACGCTCAAATCCGGACGACACAATAGCGCAGCACCCCCGCATCAGCACCCCCGCACCAGTGCCCCGTCAACGCACTCATCGACAATGAAATCCTTAAGGCAATGGCTTTGCATGTTTATACAGTCACATGCGATGGAATAATTCGTGAGCTTCAGCAAGGAGAACAATCGCCAAGCCGGCTACGATCTATGGAGAAAAAGTCGATTCGTATAGGACAACTAGTCCCGAAAAACATGTTTTCGATGAAGCTCAAGAAATTCACGAGAAGGGGCGCAAACGGTTGGTAGAACTATGCGTCGCCCCTCGTAACGGTATAACCATTCATTGTTGATTTCTGTGTTTGACGTAGGACAAGACGTGAATCACGAAATCATTATCAGACATAATCAGCCCTTGGTCGAATGCCCGATCATGAAAAGCATTTAGCAATAGGCCGTTCGATGCGGCCACTTTTTCTGATGGAGACGAGTCTCTCCAAGGCTTGATGTGGCTGGCGATTTAGCAACGAGTCGATTACGATTCCTGTGACGCAGCAACGATCATGGTAGTTATGGATAAGCGTATTACGGAAATACTGTTGGCTGACTCGTTGTGTGACCAATACCGGACGATCATATCCAATTTGCGTGGCAACGATTTGTTTGATTACGGAATCATCATGCATGTCATCCTGATTATGCGAATCGTCCAAAGCCAAAGAGAGCAGCTACGTTGACTCATAGATCAGGGCGTCTCCGCGATTCGAATATTCGCCCCATATCGCCTGGTCTAATTTGCTGTGGTTGGCCAGTCCTTTGGTTGTTCTGTTCCTAGATTGCCGAGTTTGAGAACCACCGCCGAAGGTGAACAATGAATGCTGCTCGCCAGTTTTTAGATGGTTGAGTTATGTTGGCCCCATTTTCCAGAAGGCAAAATCCAGTACAACGCGAACGCCATCATGGTTTGCTCACGCGTCCAGTTGTTTCGTCCTGCCATATTCACCATCCTGTTGAGTCCAAGATAATCATCAAACGTGGAATTGAGCAATTCATAGGACTCGCAAATCCAGATATGAACAGATTGAGATAATGAAAGTTGAAAAAGAATGGCGGAAATACCCGGAGTATTTAACTCGAATGACAGGGACATTATGCGACGGGGGACTATTTCGCATATACGATAACTACATCGAAATCGGCAAACTCAGATTCTTCGGTAGCGTGAAGGGAACTGAAATCGTCTATTGCAACGACATCACCAGCGTATAGATGTCCCGAAAACAGCTCGCCTTCTCATGAACCGGATAAAAGACGAGCATCCGGAACTTCAGAAAACAGGAAAAGGAGCGGGAAGATGCTGGATGTCACCAGCTCGCACAAGGTCAGACGCATGGCGGAAGGCCGATTCAAACTGACACTGTCCGCCGTTTTGACCGATAATGTATCTTATGTCAGAATCGCCGGCTGTTCACTGTTCCGGGTGATGCCACAAACGTCTGCCCCTATTCCGATAGACTGTCTGACTACGCAACGGTCACGTCAATGCAATAATCCATTGTCGCGCATGGCTCTCCTTCAATCTGTCGGATAAGCACTTCGACGATGGTGGACGCCATTTTTTCGTAAGGCTGGATGATGGTTGGCAGCGGAGGCCAACAGGTCTGATAGACATAGGACCCGTCATAACCGAAGATGAACAGGTCATCCGGAACGGCAATACCCCGTGCCAAGGCCTGTCGTTGAACAGCCAGAGCAACCAGGTCGGACGCGAAGACGCCGTCAATGTTCGGATGTTCGTCGAGTAGCCGATCGGCGACTTCAAGATAGGTGCCGAATTCAAACTGATTGTGATCGAGCTCTATCGTCTCGCATGGTATGGCATGACGGGCAAGTTGGTCCGAGAACACGCGGTGTCGTTGAGCCGATGGGGTGCGGACGAGCGAGTATCCCATGAATTGCACGACGCTATGGCATCCGTGGTTGATGAAAGCCTGCGCCACGGCACGCCCGCCATGTTCATGATCCGCATGCACAACTGGAATCGTGTCGGACAGGTTGCGGTCCAAGGCTACTACTGGAGACTTGATATTCGAATAATCGATGTCGGTTGAATGACTGCCGATAATGATGCCATCAGCCTTATGCGCCTCAAGCATATCGAGATAGCCACGTTCCTTGTCTTGCGAATATACGGTATCGCAAAGAATCATCTTGTATCCACGCTTATGAAGTTCCTCTTCGATGTGGAATGCCATAGTCGCGAAAAAGGGTTGGATGACATCTGGTATGACAAGCCCGACCAGATTGGTGTGACCCGTATACAATCCACGGGCAATCTGGTTCGGCTGGTAGTGCAGCAAGTCGATGGCCTCTTGGATTGTGTCTCGTGTTTTCTGCGAGATATAGCCTCGGTTGTTGAGATAGCGGGAGACCGTATTCTTCGAAACCCCTGCCACTCTGGCCACATCTGTTATCGTTGCCAATTCGAAGCTCCTTTGTGCCGAATAAGGGGAAACACGTTCCATCTTAATGGAACTTTTTCTGATCCAATCCCGTACTGAATGGCATCATGGCGGATTCTTCGAATATGAAAAGGGAACGGAACGCGTTGTGAATGTAAAAGACAGTGCGGGATGTTCGGGAATGCGTCGTTCTGGAACATCCCGCACTGCTGAACCTATGCGCCGATGGCGGGGATTGGCCGGAACGCGTTGACGGAACGGTCCAGATCGGCCTGCGCGTCGGTCGCGGTGTCCAGGACCATGTTGCCGGTGGACGATGGGTCGATCCTGACGGCGGTCATGTCCAATGGCACCGCGCGCTCGTTCGCGAGCATCGCGTCGACCTGCGCTCCGAAGCACGAGTCCGCGGCCTCGTCGCCGATCACGGCGGATTCCGTCATCGCGACCACATGGTTCGCGGCGATGTAGTTGCCCGAACCGTCCGAGACGCGTATCGCCACCGGGACCGCGCCGGCCGGTTCGAGATGCTCCGGGTCGATGATCTCGGACACGTGGTTCGCCACGACCGTGTTGCGCGCGCCTTCGACGCGCAGCAGCCCGTAGGAGTCGTCCAGACCGTTGCCATGCATCTGCATCGGAGGCCACGGCTCCCACGCGCGGTACAGGTGGTTCGCGGCCACGAGGTTCTCCGCACACCGGCCACGCAGGTCGAGCATGCCCGGATAGAACGAGTGCAGGCGGTTGCCCGTCACCGTGCAGCGCGCGCAGTCATCCAGACGCACGCTCTCGGCGCCGCGAGGGAACACGTTGTTGCCGGACACGAGCAGCCCGCCGAAACGCTGGGCGTAGATGGAACGGCCTTTGTAGCCCGCCCCGAGCAGGTTGTCCGTGACCTTGGACGCCTGCCCCCAGTCGCGCAGCTCGATGCAGCTGCCGCATTCCGCGATGAAATTGCCGTGCACGCTCAACGCGTCCGCGCCGCGCACGACGAGCCCGTGCTCCAGGTAGACCATGCCCATGCCCTCGATCCGGAACGAGTCGCACGGGCTGGCCACGTAGACGCCGGTCCTTCCGTTGACGTAGCTGTTCTCCGGATTGGAGTCCGTGCCGCCGCCGTCCACGAAGTGCAGGCCGTCGATGTTGAAGCCGGAGAACTCGACCGAGCTGATGCGCGGGTCGCCGTCCCTTTCCACAAGGAACGCGGCCCCGGCCCTGCCATCCGTGTCTGGCCGGGCGGGCAGGTCGACCATGACGCGGCTGCCTCCGGGCCAGATCTCGTGCAGGTCGGGCCAGCGCTCCTCGTCCGTGTTGTAGCGGATGCTGGAGGACACGAACCCGTGCCCGTCCCCCTCGATGCGCAGGTAGCTGACGTCAATGAGGACCTGGGTGGCGAGCCTCCAGTCCCCGGACGGGATGTGGATCGTGGCTCCGGGCTTGCCGAAACCGGTCGTGGCGTCGGAATCAGTCTGACGCTTTTTGATGTCCCGGATGATCGAGTTGATGACCTGGCCGATGTCCTCGCGTGGATCGCCCTCCGGCCAATCGGTCACATCGTAATAGTTCTGCGACGTCATGATGTTCCTTTCGTTGTTGTTGAAATAACGGCGGTTTCCGCCGGGTGCAATTTCGGATTCGTGGATCAGCCCTTGACCGCACCGGCGAGCATGCCGGAGACGAGATAGCGCTGCAGGATGAAGGAAATGACGATCACCGGCAGGCTGAAGCATACTGCCGCAGCGGTCATCGGGCCAAGATCGAGGCTGTAGGAAGTCAGGAACTCCGACAGTGCGACAGGCACGGTCTTCGCATCGCTGCTGGTGAGCAGCAAGGCAATGAGGAAGTCGTTCCAAGAAAGCAAGAACGTGAAGATGCCTGTGGAGATTAGGCTCGGCGTGACCACTGGAAGGATGATCGTGAAGAACGAGCGGAAAGGACCAGCCCCATCTACGGCCGCGGCCTCGTCAAGATCCTGAGGAACAGCCTTGAAAAAGCTGATCATCATCCATAGCACGAACGGCATGTTGACTCCGGAATAAACGATGCACAGCGTAGGCAACATGTCATAGACGCCCAATGATTGAACGATGGAGTAGATCGGAGTGACGATGGACGCGGTCGGAATCATCTTCAGGCTGAGCACCAAGATAAGCAGCAGGTTGCTGAATTTCGCCGCTTCGGTACGGGAGATGGCGTAGGAGGCCAAGGAGCCGAGAACCAGGCAGATTAGCGTGCTGGCCAGCGCCGCGATGAGGCTGTTCGTGAAATTCAGAGGAATGCCGGATGTGGAGAATAATTTGGCGTAGTTCTCCATCGACCAAGTCTTCGGGAAAAACGTTGGATCGACCGAAATGACGTCCTTTGATGGTTTGAATGATGAGAACAACATGTACAGGTACGGGAATACGAACGCAAGCAGGAATATCGCCGCGATGAAATACATTGCGATAATCCAGACGTTGTCCCTGACGTTTCTTCCGAACTTCTCATGAAACATGATCTCTCCTTAGCTTCAATGCTTGTTCTTTGACGGGTGGCTCATACGATGCTGGGCTATGAGAGCGATGGCGACCAGTACGATAATGAAGATGACGGATACCGCGCTGGCGTAGCCGACATCTCCGTAACGTTGGAGCATTTTGTAGATGTGGATGCTGAGCAGTTCGGAAGATCCTTCCGGACCACCCTGGGTCATTGCCCAGATGATGTCAAAAGTACGGGCCGCATCGATGACACGAATGACCAAAGAGCTGAAAATGACCGTCTTAATGCCTGGAATAATGATATGGACGATAATCTGCCATCTGTTCGCGCCCTCGACCATTGCGGATTCGTAAAGCTCGTTGGGGATGCCTTGGATGCCTGCGAGGAACATCAGCATCATGAACGGCGTGGTGAGCCATACGTCGGCGATAATGCAGGCAATCAGTGACAGATGCGAGTCGGACAGCCATAGGATGTCTTCCATGGAATGAATGACACCGATTCGAGTCAGCAGTTCGTTGACAATGCCGAACTGGCTGCTAAGCATGAACTTCCATACCAAGCCAGCGACCAGCGGTGCGATCATCAACGGAGAGAGGATGAACGTGCGGATAGCTTTGAATCCGCGGTACTTGTTCGTCAGCACGACCGCAAGAACCAATCCGAGCACCGTCTCCAGGACACAGGCGATGAGCACGTACGCAAAAGTATGGCCGGCATCGGCGAGGAATGTATCCGAGGTGAATGCGCGGATATAGTTCCCCAGGCCAACGAACGTGCGATGATCGTATTTGTCACCACAGCGGAAGAAACTGTCATACACGAGTTTGAGCAGCGGGAACAGCAGGAATGCTGTCATGAAAATTCCCGACGGCAAGAAGAACAGAATCAGCGTTCTGGTAGTGAACGTGGAACTAATCATTCGTCCCGTGCGAGATTTGGTGTCATTGTGTTGGTTTGTCATGATGTCTTTCGCTTTCCACACCGGGTCTTAGCCCAGGATGCCTTCCACTTTTTTCTGCGCCTTTGCGAGTTCAGCTTCGGCGTTGCCATTTTTCAGGACCTTCTGCACAAGCGGAGAAAGCACTTCGGTCTCGATTTCCGTCCATGCTCTAATCGCCGGACGGTTCTGCGTCTGCGGTGAGTCGAGGGTGGCTTCCAACGCCTTGAGATGCGCGTATCCAGACTTGTTCTCGTACTTAGAGAACACCGACCTGCGAGCGGCGACACCCAGCGATGTCATGTACCGTTCGTTTTGTCCGTACATGTATTTGAGGTAGTCTTTGGCAATCTCCTGTTTGTTGGAATTCGAGAGGATCGACTCGTACCATGGTCCAGGAATGGCGCCAATGCCAGCGGAGCCCCCTATCATCGGAGCGGCTCCGACCTTGTCCTCGCCAAGTTCGCTTGCAGAGGACTTATAGAAATGGCTCCAGGTCAGTTGCATGGCGAGTTTGCCCTGATTAAAGAGATTCGAGATCTCCGAGGTTCCCAACGACAGATAATCCGCCGGAATGGAACCATCCTTGACCAATTCGCGCATGTATTCGAGCGCCTTGGCGTAGGAGCCGTCCGTCAAATCGACCTTTCCGTTTTTATCGACGACCAGGCCATCGGCGCCCGCCTGAGTGGCGAATTCAAGCCAGCCGGTTACCGAATCGGAGCCGGTGGCACCGATCATGCCGGTGCCATACATGCCGTCATGGGTAAAGAACTTCGCCACGTCGCGGTATTGATCCCAAGTCTTTGGAGCAGTCAGCTCGTAACCGTACCTCTGCTTGAACGCCTTCTTGTTGGCCGGATCGTTAAACAGATCTTTGCGGTAGAGCAGGACCTTGGAATTGGTCCAGGTGGGCACGCCAAGCAGATGACCGTCGAATGTGCCGCCATCACGCAACATAGGCATCAGATCATTCAGTTCGCCCTGCGATAGGACGTCCTCCACGGGGAGAAGTCCCTTCTTCAGAGCCGGGAACCATCCAACGTCGATGAATGCCACATCATGCACGCCGCGGCGTGACATCGTTTCGGCCTTGAGCTTGTCGTAGAGTCCGGAGTACGGGACCGTATCCACCTTCACGTTGTATCCGGTCAGTTTTTCGAAACCGGCGGCGGTGTCCTTCGCCACGGTCTCGGCTGGGCTGCCGCCTTCGACGAGGATGCTTAGCGTCTTGCCATCGGCGTTCGACGCACCGCAGGCGGCCAATGATCCGCATACGGTCAAGGCGGTCAACGCGCCAACGATCTTCCGTATCATTCTCATTCTCATATCGGTTCGACCTTTCCACCCTAATGGAATTCCCGCTCCCTCGTCGGAGCGAACCACTGGTCAGGAATCTAAATCCAGCAACACCATACACTCAGTATTTCAACCGGTCAACAGTATGGAGTCTTTCCCTCATCACAATCCCAATCAGCGGCTTGTCTTCTCTGACAATGGCAATAGTAGATCACTTACACCGATATGTCAACCGAGTAACATATGAACACAGTCCAGCCATCATGCGAGAGCGATGCTGCACAAACACAAACTCGGGAATCCGAACAACACTTCAATAGATCAACAACATTTTTCCCTACTGTCATAGGGAAATCCGTGACGCCACGTTCAATTCCGGTAGACGCTTTCCGACCGGAATAAGTCGGCATCCACTCCGACACACCACCCCTACGGAATGAGCCGACTCCCATCAGCATCGACGAATCCGCCGCTCGGGATAGGTCTTCATCACAATCGAAACCGACACTCAAGATGTATATTGCTCACGAGTTAGGATTCATGCCCTCTTATCGAATCGAGGTTGGTATGCCCAGGGAATTATCCGAGGAAGCATCAAGGTCCTGCACAAGTCACCGGCGGTTAAGAATGTCACCGAGTCGGGACGCATCTATTGCACCACCGAATTTCGTGACCACTTCATTAAGAATATGCGAAGTGCCACAAGCTGACAAAGATCTTTCGTGATGTTGGACTGACGCCGGAACTGATCGGTCGCAAGCGCATCGAACGTTCAGCAGCGCGATGGCTGGAACGGGCAAAGAAGCAGGAGGAACAGCACTGAGTCATCAATAACGATGTGGCACAATGAGACGGGATATTGATATGGAACCATCGAGATTCTTTTTCATCGACAGCGAGAACGTCGCGAACCGGTGGCTGTCATTGCTGGACGAGCCCGATAGCAGATTCTGCGTTTTCTACACCGATCGTTCCCCATCAATATCGTATGCCACTTTGTCGCTGCTTTTGGAAAGCAGCGACAAAATCGAGCTCGTTCACTGCGTTACAGGACATAATGGCCTTGATTTCCAATTATCCATCTATCTCGGCTATATGTTGCATGGCATAGCTTCATCCGAAGTGATCATTGTCTCCAATGATACCGGTTTTGACGCGGTCGTAAGATTCTGGGCCGAAAAGGGCATGAATATCCGCCGCCAAAGCATTAATCCGCATGGTGCCGATAAAAAACGGACGAATCCCTGACGTCTGATGATTCTGTGAGCAGTTCCACCACGATTCAGGACACCGACATAACGTCCGAAGAGACCGACGCGCACGACAATGACGGAAAATTGACGGGCCAGGATACGGAACCTGCAGGAAACACATCATCGACGATTTCATGACGCCGACGCATTCCTATCGCCGCTGAGTCAAGTGCCTTGACCGACCAGACCATCCATGCCCAATACCAGCACCTCCCCACGATGTCGTATACGCAAAAGCCGTTCAACCACCAGCCAATGCGGCTCGTGATTGAACGGCCTTCCCGCATACGGATAGACGATATCAGCCGACGGACTTGCCGCCGGTCTCGGTGCCGAACACCGCGACGACGATTGCGGCGACGGCCGCGATGACGCTGATCGCGATGAAGATGGATGTGGAGCCCATGGCGGTCAGCATCCAGCCGACGATCATCGGCATCAGCACCGTCAGCAGTTTCGCGAACGCGTTGGCGATGCCCACGCAGCGGAAACGCACCTGGGTGGGAAACAGTTCAGGCGTATAGACGGCGATGACCGCGGAGAACGTGACGTACAGGGACACCGTCAGGATGAAGCCGACAACAATGGCCCATGCCTGTTGGGTCTGCGCGGCGTACAGCAGACCGAACATGGCGGTGACCACGAATGCCGGCACGATGACCTTCTTGCGGCCGAGACGGTCAAGCAGGAAGGCGCTCAACGCGCAGCCGACCGGAGCGCCGAGCAACATGAGCGTGCTGATCCACAATGTGCCGCTCAGGTTGATGCCTTTCTTCACGAGCAACGTAGGCACCCAGGATGTGAACGTGTACTGGCATACGTTCGTCGCACCGACCGCTACCAGCGCCACGAACAAGCACAGACCGACGGAACGGAACTTTGCGTTCTTAGAGGACTCCTCCACTGGAGTCTCGTCGATACCGTTGGATTCGAGTCTGCGCACGATCTTATCGGCTTCGTCGTAGCGACCGTGAACGGCAAGCCAACGCGGCGATTCCGGGATGTCGCGGCGCAGATACCAGATAATGCCGGCCAATACGCCGATAGCCATGAACATCGGACGCCAGGTGAACCTTGGAATGATCCATGCGCACAGGAGCATGGTAACCGGGGCGGCGCTGTTGGCCAGCAAGGAGATGATGGCGCACAGGCGTCCGCGGGTCTTCGCTGGGGCGAACTCGTTGACCATCGCGTAGCCGGTGACGATCTCCGCGCCCAGGCCGATACCTGCACCGAGACGGCAGATGGTCAGGAATGCCATATTCGGAGCGAACGCACCGAGAAGTGTGAATCCGCCGAACAGCAGCAGGTTCAACTGGTAGGCCACACGACGGCCTTTCAGGTCTCCGATGAAACCGGCCAGAAGGGATCCGACGAGCAGGCCAGCGAAGCCCGCGGACAGGAAATAAGAGTTCTGTTGGACAGTGGACCAATGCGAAGCCAGCGAACTGCTCGCGACGGTACTGGCCATATAGATGTCGATGCCGTCGAGCAGCATGCCTGCCGCGACCAACGCCACGATACGGTGCAGCATCTTCGTTTCCTTGGTGCGGTCCACGCGTTTAACGATCGCGTCGACCGTCTGCTCCCCCGCGGTCGCCTGCACCCGTGATTTCATATTCGAACGCGACGGACTAGCTGCCGTCGTCTGTGCCATGGAGGCTGTCATAATCTTGTTCTCCATCACCGCGGTCGTTAATATCTGCCGTTATCCCCGTTTTTGTCGTCGAATAGCCCTTCACGCACGGTGATTTCCGTTTTTTTTCTGTTGTCTCACTTCCGGCATTGTGTGCCGTTTGCAACAGACATCATAGGAAGCAGACGCTGGGATACCTGCCGGCGTTCACAATATGGGCGGTCTTATGGTCATGCATGAAACAATGCCACCACGGATTTAAGTGTTGGTTAATATATGTTAACAACACTTAAATCCGTTGCTTCTTGACTTAAAAATGCCATCGCACCTCATTTGCCGCTTTTCCCTTGCGGCTCCATAAACGGCAAGTTAGCTTTCGGCTTTCAGGGTTTTCAAACCATTCGAATGCTGCGGAACGTCGCGGACGGATATACCCTTCGGACATCTTCCTCCCCCATGTTCATCATGGACAAGTGTGGCTGACGCGACAACGAAAACGATGATCCAAAAGGCGATGACATAAAACGTGAGATAGACAGTCGTACCGTCGCTCTCGCATTGTTCTTCCATTGTTTCCGGCATGGCGGTGCGTTCGCCGGTGACGAGGAGACGGTGGTTGTTGATGCCGTATAGCGTTCAGGTCAGGAGAGTCACGAGGTCGCAGCCCGGTTCGATCTTGAGTCCGGTGAAATCGTCCGGCGTGACCACGTTGATGGAGACGACCTTGTATGTGAGGGTCCGTCCCGCGGAGTCAATATGGAAGAGGTCTCCCAGTTCGGCCTTCATGCCGAATCCGTTGAGTTTGTCGAACATGAGCCGGTCGGCCAGTCCGGTGTGAGCGGATATGACGGAATGCGTGTTCTCGCCTCCCGCGCAACGTTTCTGACCGCGTCGTCATGCTGTCTGGTGAGGGTTTGAGCCATATGGGTCTGAACGATCATGAGGATGAAGGGCATGGTACCCGTCATGGCCGCGAGGAGCAGGCAGACGAGGCCGGCGATGGTGGAGTCGAGCAGGTTCCGCGCGACCCAACCCATCGGGTTGGCTTTGTCATACGCATAGCCGTCCGTTCCGGCCTTGCCGGTGGTGTCGATGCCGGCGGCAGCCAAAGCAGCGTCAATGGCGAACGCTTGTCTCAAAATATCCGTATTGTCGGCGGTATGGCAAAGACGTCCTCGCAATTTGTATGTTCCGAATGCGGCTGGAACGGCCCGAAATGGCTGGGCCGATGCCCCGAATGCGGCCAGTGGGGCACCATCGAGGAATTTCACGAGGCCCGTCCCGCCGCTTCGAAACGCACCGCGGCTCCCGGGCGCACATCGCGCACGCAATCGCATACGGTGCCCGCTTCCGCCGCGAAGCCCATCACGGAAATCGGCACGGAAAACATTTCCAGAATCAGCACGGGTTTCGCGGAATTCAACCGCATACTCGGCGGCGGCATCGTACCCGGCTCCGTAACGCTCATCGCAGGCGAGCCGGGCATCGGCAAATCGACGCTGCTACTGGAAACCGCCGGCAACGTGGCCCGTCTTTGCGCGGCGCAACCGGAACGCAACACGGTGCTGTACATTTCCGGTGAGGAATCGCAGGCGCAGGTGCGTATGCGGGCCTCACGCATAGGCGCTGTCGAACCTAATCTGCTACTGGCCGCCACCACCGACCTGTCAACCGTGCTCGGACTGATCGAGCAAAACAAGCCTGCGCTGGCCATCGTCGATTCCGCGCAGACCATCGTCTCGCAGGAAGTCGACGGAATTTCCGGAGGGTCGACGCAGGTGCGCGAAGTGGCGAGCGCCCTGATCGACACCGCAAAAACGCTTGATATTCCAGTATTACTGGTCGGTCATGTCACCAAAGACGGCTCGATTGCCGGTCCGCGCACGTTGGAGCATCTCGTTGATGTGGTCTGCCAGTTCGAAGGGGACGCTGAAACCGCGCTTCGCATGCTGCGCGCGGTGAAGAATCGTTTCGGTCCCACCGATGAGGTCGGCTGTTTCGATATGAGCGGCGAAGGCATCGAAGAGGTGACGGACCCGTCTGGGCTTTTTCTTTCATCATCCAATTCCGCCAGTTCCGCTCCGGTGGAGGGCACGTGCGTGACGTTCACCTTGGACGGCCACCGCAGCCTGCCCATCGAAGTGCAGTCGTTGGTCACCAAATCGGTATTGCCGACGCCTCGCCGTGCGGCGAATGGCGTGGACGCGAACCGCATCGCCATGCTGGTGGCGGTGCTATACAGGCATGGCAACGTCAATCTTCTGGCAAACGATCTCTATATTTCCACGATTGCCGGAGGTCAGGCACGTGAGCCGGGCTGCGATCTGGCGATTGTGGGCGCGTTGGCGAGCGCCGCTAAGTCGAAGGCGATCGGCCGCACCACGTGTGCGATCGGCGAGATTTCGTTGACCGGGCAGGTGCGCCCGGTGCCGCGACTGGAATACCGGTTGCGCGAGGCTGCCCGTCTTGGCTTCACCACCGCTGTAGTGCCGACATTACGTAGAGAAATCGCAATTCCCGGATTGTCGATCGTTCAGGTCGACACATTGCAGGATGCGCTTGGCGCCATGTTGCGATAGCACACACCCTACATACCGTTTTCGCATGTATGCACGCGAAGCATATACATTATGCTTATGCAGCTGCAACGCAATGCGCGGGCAGAGAAGACGGATTAAGGAAAGGTGATTCATGGAACAATCGCAATTCAGTGCATGGGCCGCGGAATATTCCCAGAAAACCAATCTTTCGCTGGCTGGCACCCGCTTGTATGTCGGCGATGACGATACACAGGCATGTTTCACGCAATCCGATCTCGCCAAAGCGCAGGATTGGGGCATGATTCCCGTTTACGATCAGACCGAATCGCAGACACACCATGCCATTGACGCAACGGTTCCCGTGAACGAAGTACCCGACGCACGTGAATTGACCGGAGCAGGGGCGATTGATTTCGCACAGGATCATATGCCGGTGTCGGCGGAACTGATGCGCGAGGCACGACAGGATGTTGATTTCACCGGCATTCGCATTGCGGTCTGCCTGATTCTTGAGCCGAAAACCGCTGTGCTGCTCCGCCAATTAAAGCAGGCAGGAGCCATCGTCGGCGCATACTGCGGTTCCGAAGCCAATGACGAGCGCGTCGCGGCGCAGCTACGCGAAGAGGGCATTCCTGTCGCTTACAATCCCGATTGGACGCCGGAGCAGGCTCATCAGGGGGCACTCGACCTGCTTGATGAGATCCGGCCGAGCATCATCATCGACGATGGTGCGAGCTTCGCGCGACTGGCTGCGATGGAACGCCCCGAACTGATGGAACACACCATCGGTGTGGCGGAAGAGACTACCAGCGGCATTCGCGCGTTCCAAGCCATGCAGGACGCCGGAGCGCTATCGTTCCCCGTTATCGCAGTCAACGACAGCATGCTGAAAACCGGTTTCGACAATGCGCACGGCACCGGCGAAACCTGCGTCACCACCATGCAGCGCATTCTCGGCCATGACTGCTTCGCAGGCAAAAACGTATGCGTGGTCGGCTATGGTCCGGTCGGACGCGGTTTCGCGCATCGCGTGCGTGCGCTCGGCGCCAACGTAACCATTTGCGATACCAATCCCGTGGTCGCGTTGCAGGCCGTATTCGACGGATTCGGTGCCGACGATATCAATCACGCGATTCCCGAATCCGATATCGTGATTTCTGCGACCGGCGTGCGTCGCACCATCGCCATGCAGCATTTGCAGATCATGAAGCCGAATGCCGTACTTTCGGTGATCGGAGGCATCGCCAACGAAATCGCATTGGACGAAATCGACGGTTTTCAAGTGGAAAACAAGTGTGAAATCCGCAATCTTGACGTGCCAAGCGGACCGCGAATCCGGCTTATTTCGGAAGGCGACGGCGTCAACTACACCGTCGGAGGCGGCAATCCGATCGAAATCATGGATCTAAGCTTCGCCGTGCAGATATCAGCGGTTACGCATCTGTTGAGAAATCAAGGAAAACTACAGAACGGACTACAGAAGCTTGGGCATGACATCGATTGCAATATCGCCGATATCGCATTGCGAGTACGCGGCTACCAGGCAAGCCAATCGGTAGCCGACAACGGCTACGATTGGACCCTCACCCGTTTCGCGGAAAACGAAAAGGAACAGCATCATGCAGCTTGACAACCCCCTGCACCTGGCCGCGCATCCACAGCCGCTCGACTCGGTGACGCTGTACAGCTCGCCGCTGATCATTCCCGTCACCGGACCGGTGGTGCTCAATGGCGCCATCGCGGTGTCTGGCAGCCGAGTGGTGCATGTGGGCACCCGACAGTGGGTACTCAATGCGCTGAAGCACGATATGGCCGCCAATGGACGTATCGTCGAACACCATTGGGACGGCATCATCACCCCCGGCCTGATCAACGCGCACACGCATCTTCAGTACACCAATATGGCCGAAGTGGGACGCGGAACCTACGACCGTTTCCGCGCCTGGGAGCTCGGCTTCAACGAAGTGTACGAGAAGCTGCAGGAAACACGCCCGTGGAAGGAATCCTCATATCAGGGCGCGCGCATGATGGTAGAAGCCGGCACAACCGCAGCAGCCGATATCGTTACTGATCCGGAAGCCGTGGGCGCGCTCACCTCGCAGGGCATGCATGGCATCGCCTATTGGGAGGTCATGGGCTGGCATAACGACGATTGGAAAACCGAGGGCATCGCCGAGCTGATCAGCAATCTCGGGCACATGCATCACGCGGGGTTGCCAAGCATCGGCATCAGCCCGCATGCGCCCTACACGCTGGAGACGGAACCGTTCGTGGATCTTCCCGACATTGCACGTCAGCTCGACATGCGACTGCATATCCACCTGTCGGAAACGCCTATCGAGGCAGGCGAGCATGAGTCCACGCTTACCACGTATTCCGCAGCCGATTGGCGTGACGGACAGTGGGACAGCTACAAGCAGCTCAAGGCCGCAGGCAAGGGCGCGTCCGCCATCCAGTTCGTCGACCAGCTGGGGTCGCTCGGCCCGGACGTGCATATCGCGCATGGCGTGTGGGCCGATGCGGAGGATCGCCGCATCCTACGTCAGCGTGGGGTTGGAGTGGCGCTGTGCCCGCGTTCCAACCGTATTACCGTGACAGGCAAGGACGCACCGATCCGCCAATATCTCGAAGAGGGCAATCTGCTTGCCATCGGCACGGATTCGCTGTCGAGCTCGCCCAGCCTGGACGTACTCGACGATGCGGCCATGGTTTACGATCTGGCACGCGAGCAGGGGTATACTCGCGATGACCTGACCCACCGCATCATTCGTATGATCACCATCGGCGGCGCCGAGGAAATGGGATTGCATGTTGGCGCAGGCCGTATCGGTCAGATCAACGCCGGTGCCACAGCCGATCTTGCGTTCTTCGACATTCCCGTCGGCACGGACTCTCCCCAGGCCATCGAACGGACCTTGGAGGACTTCGTCCGTCACGGAGCCGGCACCAACCGGGCGACCATCATTTCCGGCGATATCGTCTACAACGACGGCGCGTTCGACCTTCGCTGACGGCGCAGCGATACAAACGAAAGGAATATCATGAGTGTCCCACTTGATCAGATGAGCGATTATGCCCGTGGCGTGGTGGCAGATCTTGGTCTTGAAGCCCATCCGGAAGGCGGATGGTATGTACGCGACTGGCAGTCGCCGCAAACGGACGAAGCCTCGCACCGTCCCCTGTCATCGCTGATCTACTTCCTCCTGCCGGAGGGAGACATGAGCGCCTGGCATAAGGTGGACGCCGATGAAATCTGGTTATGGCACGGTCCAGCCCCGGTCACGTTGCAATTGGGAGGCACGGGCGATTCGCCCGCCGGCGATGGCACAGTAGAATCCATCGTGCTGGGCACGGGAATCGCTCCGGACGGCGCGCAGGGAATCCCCACCGGCCATGCCGTGGTGCCTGCAGGGGTCTGGCAACGTACCGTTCCGGGAAAGGGCGACGCGCTTGTCTCCTGTGTGGTCAGTCCCGGTTTTGTGTTCGACGGATTCACGCTCGAATAACGCGAGTCCGTCGATAATGCGATATCACATAATGCGATATCGCGTGCGCCGTTTCAGAAACATCAATAGTCTATAGTGGCGTACGTTCATTATGGACAAGAAGAATTGCGCTTTACACGCAGCACGAAGACAAGGGTAAAGAAAAATGGCATTCTCAGGCAGAAAATTTATACGTGCCGCGGCGGCGTTGGCATCCATCGCCGCGCTGACGCTATCCGCCGCCTGCGGATCCGGCTCCGATACCAAGTCGGCCGGCTCCGACAGCTCCGACATCACGCAGCAGACCGTCACTCCCGGCAAGCTGACCATCGCTACCGGAGATCCGGCCTACGAACCGTGGGTCATGAACGACAAGCCGGAATCCGGCAAGGGGTATGAGGCGGCCGTAGCTTACGCCGTCGCCGAAAAGATGGGCTTCAAGAAGTCTGATGTGGTGTGGACCCGCACTACGTTCGATTCCGCCATTGCCCCGGGTACCAAGGATTGGGACATGAACATCCAGCAGTTCGGCATTACCCCCGAACGCAAGAAGGCCGTGGACTTCTCCGCCAGCTATTACAACGATTCCCAAGCCATCATCGTCAAGAAGGATGGCAAATACGCCAAAGCCAAGAGCCTGAGCGATTTGAAGGACGCCACCATCGGCGCGATGGTGGGCACCGAAGGCTATAAGTACGCCAAGAAGATCAAAGATGACGTGCAGACCTTCAACGATGACGCCGCCGTGGCCCAGGCGCTCGACGCCGGCCAGATCGACGCTCTGGTGACCAGCACCGTGGAATGCGTGTACATGGTGCAGTCCGAGCAGGTTAAGGACGCCATGGTCGTCGGCCGCATTGCCGATTCCACCGATCCGAACGGCATGGGCATTGTGCTTCCGAAGGATTCCAAGCTCACCTCCGCTGCCTCCAAGGCCGTGAAGGAGTTGGATTCCGACGGCACCATCAAGGCCCTGCAGGACAAGTGGCTGGCCGAATACACCACCGATTTGGCAGAACTCAAGTAGGCTCATAACAAGCTCGCTACATAAGGATTTCTCTCATGAGTGTTTCGGATAGTCGTCCGGACGGCCTCGCTGAACATCAAGTCAGCGAGGTCGAGCTTGACCGGCGCGCGTATCGCAAAAAGCAGCAATTGCAATCGGTAGTGACCAGTCTGATCAGCACGATTGTGTTTGTGGCGATCATCGTCATCGGTTTGAAAATGTCCCCCGGTTGGCCGCGTGTCAAGGAGACGTTCTTCTCCGCCGAATATTTCGTTTCGTCATTCCCCGAGATTTTGAAGGGATTGTGGCTGAATATCAAGGTGCTCGCCATCGCGTTGGTCGGTGTGGCCATTTTTGCCACGTTGATTGCATTGGTGCGCACCAGCAATAACCCCGTACTGTTCCCGCTGCGCGCTCTTGCCGCGTTGTATACCACGATTATGCGCGGCATTCCAATGATCGTCGTACTGTATCTTATCGGTTTTGGCATTCCCGGCTTGGGTATTTTCGGGCGTATCGACCCATCGGTCCTAGGCACCATCGCTGTGATCATGGGCTATTCCGCATATGTGGCCGAAGTGCTACGCGCCGGTTTCAATGATGTGCATCCTTCGCAACGCGCTTCGGCGCGTTCCCTCGGACTTACCGCAGGCCAGACGACACGCATGATCGTGATTCCGCAGGCGTTGCGCAAGGTCGCTCCCGCATTGATGAACGACTTCATTTCCATGCAGAAGGATGTGGGATTGATTTCCGTGCTGGGCGCGGTCGACGCAGTTCGCGCGGCACAGATCGAAGTGGCCAGCACCTACAATTTCACCCCGTATGTGGTTGCGAGCCTGCTGTTCATTCTGATGAGCGTGCCGTTCATTCTGCTGAACGACTGGTATTCGGCACGTTTGCGTAAGCGCGAATTGAGTGGAGGCACGGTATGAGCGAGACTATGACCCCGTCCGCAGGCGTGTCCCAGACGCCTGTGCTGCATCTGGACGGCATCCGCAAATCGTTTGGCTCCACCACGGTGCTTGACGGTATTTCCTTCGATGTCAACCAGCATGAGGTGGTGGCGCTGCTCGGCCCTTCCGGTTCGGGCAAGTCGACGCTGATGAAATGCGTGAATCTGTTGGAACGTGTTGACGATGGCCAGATTTGGCTGGGGGACACGGATATCACCGATCCTCACGCCAACCAAGATAGGATTCGTTCGCGCATCGGTGTGGTCTTCCAACAGTTCAACCTGTTTCCCCACATGTCGGTGATCAAGAACGTCACTTTGGCGGCGCTCAAGGTGCACCATTGGGATAAGGATCGTGCCGAAGCCCGCGCGCTGGAGCTGCTTGACCGCATCGGTATGCGAGCCAAGGCCGGTGCCTACCCCGATCAGCTTTCCGGCGGCCAGCAGCAGCGCGTGGCCATCGCCCGAGCGCTGATGACCGATCCGGAACTGCTGCTCCTTGACGAAATTACCTCGGCACTTGACCCGATGCTGGTGGGCGAGGTGCTAAACATGGTGGCCGAACTCAAAGAGCAGGGCACCACGATTCTCATGGCGACCCATGAAATGAGTTTCGCCCATGATGCCGCGGATCGTATCGTGCTGCTTCGTCATGGCATCATTGCCGAGAATGGCACGCCACATGAGGTCATGGATGAATCACAAGATCCGGAAACGAAGGAATTCTTCTCTCATTTCCGTAACTAATCTTATGATAATTTCATGATTTTATAACCTATACTAGTGGGGCTCTTACGTAGATTCTTACGTAAGAGCCCCACTATTTTTTTGAATGCTGATACGTTTTTATCGAAAATATCAGCATTCATTAATCACTGTCATTATCGTAATTATTATTGCGATTAGAATCAGGCAGTAATTCGCTTGGTTTCCTCGACATTGCGCTTCAGCTCGTCGATCAGATCCTGTGCGGAATCGAACTTGATTTGCGGACGCAGGAATCCTGTAAATTCCACGCGCACCTGATGATCGTACAAATCAAGCCAATCGTCGGTGATGGCGTAAGCTTCGACCACGCGATCGTTCATTCCGGTCGCCTCGTTGAAGGTCGGCTTGGTGCCGATGGAAATCGCAGCGGGCCAACGATACGGCGAATGATCGGCAAGGCGGGCGTCAACGGAAGACGAGTCAAACTGTTGCGAAATACCATCGGACGCTGCTTCCGCATGGTCGCTCTCTGCAGTTTTCGACCCCAAGTCAACGAGCCAACCCGCATACACGCCGTCAACCGGCAGATAACCGGCCACATTGTCACTCAAATTCGCCGTCGGGAATCCAATGGTGCGTCCACGTTCCTCGCCGTGCACCACAATGCCTTCCACGGCGTGCGGATGCCCCAGAATCGCGTCGGCGTCTTTGATGCGTCCCTGGCCTAACAGGTAGCGCACGTTCGTGGAACTCCACACACGCACGGGCTTGGCTTGGTTCTTCTTGCTCCATGCGCGGCGTTCCGCCTTGGAAGCGCCTTCCAGCGGGTCTGTCGGCTCGCCATGGCCGGTCGGCATAACCGGTTGGGCATTGGCTGGCACTCGGGTCTCTCCGGGACCTTGATCATCAACCACTTCAAGCTGGAACACGCCAGTAGCGAGCGCTAGATTCTCGATTGCTTTCACGTCTCCGGCGCGATTCGCCCCCATGGCAGCGTCAGAACCGAGCGCCAAAGTGCGCATACCCAGCTTGCCGACCATCTGGCCGAGGAAGAATCGGTATGATTTCGCTGCGAATGCCAGTGTGTAGTGCACGATGAGCGTGTAATCCACTCCCAGCTTGTTGATGGCGCGAAGACGTTCCTGCATGCTGGTGAGCGCTTGCGTGTCAACCATGTCGACTGGCGGCTCCTGACCGCCGTTCTTCGCCGCGTAACCGTGTACCAATGCAGGGCGCGGATCGAATAGCACCACCACGGAGAAGGACTGCTCCTTCTTGGCGAGTTCCACCACGCGGCGAATCACCGCCTGATGGCCCTGATGCATGCCATCGAACGAACCGATGGTCACCACGGATTTCTTATCGTTGCTCAGCGTAGGCCAATCCACCATGCCACTGGCATCAGGCGTGAGCGTGATTGTCTTCATCATGTCCTTCTTGTGTATGAATTCGTATCTGTAGTCTGATTGGATGGTTCAGTTGAATACCGCGACCGGTTTGGCCTCACCGCGTTTCGCACGTTCGAGGATAGCGACCAAATCGTTGGTTTCCTCAACGTACGCCGCCGTGGTCGTACATATGTCATGCGCGATTCTGCGTCCGAAACGCAAGTCGGCCGCCTCTTGCTCGCTAACGGCCAGCATACTCATGGAAGCCGCGGCGCTGGCCACGGGATCGAGCGCATGATCGAGCGCATGATCGGCATCGTCAAGCACCGCACGATTGCGCGTCACTTCCGTGCCTTCACGATTGGTGAATGTTTTGGATTCAGCGTGGGCGCTCATGACGTTGGGCATATTCACTGAGAATCTACCGACGCGCGTGCGCCGCAACATCGTCAGGTGGCCTCCCAACCCGAGTTCCTCGCCCAGATCGCGTGCGAGCGCGCGAATGTAGGTGCCTGCGGAACAGGTCACGGTCACGTCAAGTTCCATAACGGGCTGCATGTCTTCATGCGGTGCAATGTTGGCAATCCATCCATCACTTGCCGTATCGGCTACGACTGCGTCAACAAGTTCCGCGCCGGCACGATTGCTATGCGTGTAGCCGTAACGCGCCTGCCGCACGTTGAACTCTTCGATGGTCACAGGACGTGCCTTAAGTTCCACATCCTTGCCTTCGCGCGCTAGATCATAGGCGCGCTGGCCGTTGACCTTAATGGCGGAGTAGACGTTCGGTACCTGTTCGATGCGCCCGGTGAACCGTTCTGTGATCAGCTGTTCCACAGTTTGACGCGAGGGAAAGCTCGCTGCCCACTCCCCTGGCAGCAGCTCGCCTTCGGCATCGTCCGTGGTGGTGCGCTGCCCAAGGCGAATGGTGGCCTCGTACGTTTTGTTATGGTCGACAATGTAGTTGAGCAGTCGTGTGGCATTGCCGAATCCGACCACCAGCACGCCGGTGGCCATCGGATCGAGCGTGCCCGCATGTCCGACTCGTTTCATATGCAGGGCGCCGCGTACGGCCGCGACCACGTCATGGCTGGTGACGCCCTGCGGCTTGTCGATGACCAGCAGACCGGAATGTTCAGGCTTCTTCGTCATCGTCCCAATCTTCGACTTCGACGTCGTCAGCGTCGAAATCATCGTCGTCATCCTCGTCCGGATGCTTGTACGGATCGGCTTCGCCCGCATACTGCGCGGTTTCGCGGGTCTTGGCGAGCTCTTCGTCACGCTTGCGCGCGATGGCGAGAATATCTTCGATCTCATGTGCTTCGCCCGGCACCTCGTCAAACACGAATTCGAGCTGCGGAGTCAGGCGCAGGCCGGCCTTAGTACCCACGAGGGAACGCAGACGGCCCTTGGCTTGGTTCAACGCCTGCTGTGCGCGGCGACGCTCGCCCTGCTCATGGCCTTCACGGCCAAGCTGGGTCCAGTAGACCTTGGCAATCTGCAGATCGTTGGTCACACGCACTTCGGTGATGGTCACGTTTGCGAGACGCTTGTCGTGCAGTTGCGCCTCCATGGAGGATGCGATCACACGTTGGATCAACGCCGCGATACGTGCGGCGCGAGGATTGGTTCCTGCCATTATCGTCCTTCAATCAGATGAATGTATCAGATTAGTTTTTGAAATAAGTTCTTGTTGTATCGCGGAACGCCCGCAGCCGTATGTCAGCTGTGGGCGTTCCTTTCCTGTTATCGATCGCTGGTTCGAATCAATCGACTACTTACGTTCGATTTCCTGCATTTCGAAGGTCTCGATAATATCGCCAAGCTCGATATCGTTGAACGAACCGAGGTTGATACCCGCTTCGTAACCTTCCTTGACGGAAGTGACGTCGTCCTTGAAACGACGCAGCGAGGAAATCTCGAGATCGTTGACGGTTGCGATACCGTTGCGCAGAATACGGCACTTCGTACCGCGCTTGACTTCGCCGTCTTGCACCATGACACCCGCGATGTTGCCGAACTTGGAGGAACGGAAGATCTCGCGGATCTCGGAGTGGGAGGTAACGACCTCTTCGAATTCCGGCTTGAGCATGCCCTTGAGGGATGCCTCGATATCTTCGATGGCCTTGTAGATGATCGAATAGTACTTAATTTCCACGCCTTCGCGTTCGGCCAGATCCGCCACCTGACGGTTCGGGCGAACGTTGAAGCCGATGATGACGGCCTTGTCGACGGTAGCCAGATTGACGTCGTTCTGGGTGATGGCGCCGACGCCACGGTGGATCACCTGGATGCCGACCTCGTCGGACACTTCGATCTTCATCAAGGAATCTTCCAACGCTTCGACAGAACCGGAGGAATCGCCCTTGATGACGATGTTGAGCATGTCGACTTCGGACTTGGCGAACTGCTCCTTGAGGCTTTCCAGAGACACGACCTTGCGACGCTTGGCCAGCTGGGCGGCACGCTCGGTGGCCTGACGCTTCTCGGCGATCTGGCGTGCGGTACGGTCGTCGGAGGCCACCAGGAATAGGTCGCCTGCGGTCGGCACGGAGGTCAAGCCAAGCACCTGCACCGGAGTGGACGGCGCGGCTTCCTTCATGTGGTTGCCGTTCTCGTCAAGCATGGCGCGGACGCGTCCGTAGGAGGTGCCAGCGACGATGGAATCGCCGATGTGCAGCGTACCGGACTGAACAAGCACGGTCGCCACGGCACCACGGCCCTTGTCGAGTCGAGCTTCCACGGTGGCACCGCGAGCGTCCATATCCGGGTTGGCACGCAGATCAAGCTCAGCATCGGCGGTAAGAAGCACGGCTTCGAGCAGCTTGTCGACATTGGTGCCCTGCTTGGCAGAAATGTCGACGAACATGGTGCTGCCACCGTATTCTTCCGGCACGAGACCGTATTCGGTAAGCTGGCCGCGGACCTTGTCGGGGTTCGCTCCCGGCTTATCGATCTTATTGACGGCCACCACGATCGGCACGTTGGCTGCCTGCGCGTGGTTGATGGCTTCCACGGTCTGCGGCATCACGCCGTCATCCGCCGCGACCACGAGAATCGCGACGTCGGTGAGCTCGGCGCCACGGGCACGCATGGCGGTGAAGGCTTCGTGGCCTGGGGTATCAAGGAACGTGATCTTACGCGGTTCGCCCTCAAGATCGACGGTCACCTGGTATGCACCGATACGCTGGGTGATGCCACCGGCCTCACGTGCGATGACGTTGGTACGGCGAATGGTGTCGAGCAGTCGGGTCTTACCATGATCGACGTGACCCATCACGGTAACGACCGGCGGACGCGGCTTCAGGTCCTCATCCTCCTGCAGTTCTTCCTCATCCAAGTCGATGTCGAACTGCTGCAGCAGCTCCTTGTCTTCCTCTTCGGCAGACACGATCTTGATATCCCAGCCGATTTCCTCGCCGAGGATCTGGAAGGTGGACTCGTCCAAGGATTGGGTTGCCGTGGCCATCTCACCAAGATGGAAGAGCACGGTGACCAAAGCAGCCGGATTAACGTTGATCTTTTCGGCCAAATCGGCGAGGGATGCACCCTGACGCAGACGAACGGTCTGGCCGTTGCCAGTAGGAATGCGCACGCCGCCGATGACCGGGGCCTTCATCTCCTGGAATTCCTGACGCTTTGCCAGACGATTCTTACGGGCCTTCGAGGACTTGCCGCCCTGACGTCCGAATGCGCCTGCAGCACCGCCGCGACCGCGACCGCCGCCGCGTGCCGGACCGTTGCTCGGAGCGCTATTGCCACCCTGGAAACCGCCACCATTGGCATTGGAACCGCCACCGAAACGGTTGCCACCGCCTGCAGGGCGCTGACCGCCACCCTGACCCGGACGATGCTGGCCCCACTGGCCCGGCTTCGCACCGGTGCCCTGACCCGGACGACCGCGGAAACCACCACGCTGGCCACCACCCTGACCCGGGCGGCCGCCACGACGGCCTTCGCCATTGGCATTGTTGTTGGCGTTCGGACGGTTCATCGGATGCGGACGCGGAATATCACCCGGTGTCGGGGTGCGCATGCCCTGCTTGCGGCTGAACGGATTGTTGCCCGGACGCGGACCCGGAGTGTGCGGCTTCGCACCATTAGCGGCATTGTTGCCATTGCCGCCCTGCGGAGCATTGGTATTGTTGCGCTGTGCGCGAGGTCCCGGAACCGGAGCCGACTTGCCGCCCTGACGGCGTTCGCCCTGTGGACGCGGAGTGTTACCGTTGGCGCGATTGCCATGCTGGCGGGAATCACCCGGACGAGGCATGCGCTGGCCGGGCTTCGGGGCTTCGGACTTGGATGCTGCAGGACGTGCCGGCTTTGGAGCGGCAGGCTTTGCCGCGGATGCCGCGGGAGCAGCAGGAGTGGGCGAAGCCGCGGGGGCAGCCGGCTTCTTGGCCGGGGCCGCAGGCTTCTTGGATTCAGATGCGTTGCTCTGCGCATTGGAAGCAAAAGCATTCCTCAGCTTACGGGCAACCGGAGGTTCAACGGTAGACGATGCAGACTTCACGAATTCGCCCATCGCCTCAAGTTTGTTCAAAACAGTCTTGCTGTCAACGCCAAGTTCCTTGGCAAGTTCATATACGCGTGCTTTCGGCACTCAATTTCTCCTATCTTGGGCCGCGCGCATACGAGCGCGACCGCTACTGATTCACGGCGAGCTTGTTCCTTCTCATCGTGCAACCATGTTCGTGATACCTCGTCTTTTCCCTGGGCATGACGGCATGAACCCCCACGCTTTGGATTATCGAGTCCAGCATACTCAAGCCCGTGGATTGAACGCCCACGGGCTTGCCGTTGCTGAAAGTGTTGGTTATTCGGCAGTTTCCTCACTGGTCGAAGCCTGCGCTTCTGCCATCTTCTTGGCGTGTGCCTCGGCGGATTCGATACCAATCTTCCATCCAGTCAGCTTGGCGGCCAAGCGTGCGTTCTGGCCTTCCTTGCCGATGGCAAGAGACAGCTGATCATCATGGATGAAGGCGATTGCGGTCTGGTTCTTCTCGCTGATCACCTGCACACCGGTGGCGACCGCCGGAGACAGCGCCGCGGCGACGAACTTCGCCGGATCGGCAGACCAGTCGACGATATCGATCTTTTCCGGTCCGAGATTCTCCATCACCGCACGCACACGAGCGCCGCCGGGGCCGATCAGGGCACCCTTCGGATTAACGCCTTCGGTGTTGGCTCGCACCGCGATCTTGGTGCGGGCACCGGCCTCACGCGCAATGGCCATAATCGACACGGCGCCGGAAACCAGTTCCGGAACCTCACGCTCGAACAGGCGGCGAACCAGCTCCGGATGGGAGCGGGACACTACGATTTCCGGACCCTTGAGACCACGTGCAACATTCACCACATATACGCGGATGCGCTCACCGTGGCGGTAGCGTTCTCCCGGCACCTGCTCACGACGGGGCAGCAACGCCTCGACATCGCCAACGGCCACGTGCACATTGGAGGTGTCCTTCACGTCCTGCTGCACGATACCGGTGATCAGCTTGCCTTTCTGCCCTGAGAACGCGCCGAACACCTTGTCGTCCTCGGCCTTGCGGAACAGCTGGCTGATAACCTGACGTGCGGTGGCTGCGGCCAAGCGGCCAAAGTCACGCGGAGTGTCATCGTATTCCTCGCCCAGAGTCGGCGCAGGGTGCGGATTATCCTCGGTCGGTTCGACCGGAATCTCATCCTGAGCCCAAACGGTAAAGCTTCCGGCACGCGGATCAAGCTCCACACGAGCATGTTTCGCCGCGTGCGGCGTTTTCAGATATGCCAGTCGTAATGCTTCCGAGAGTGCGGCATCCAGCGTCTCGGGATCGATTCCCTGCCCAGCTGCGAGCTGGTGCATTCCTGCCAGGTCCAGTTCCATACTTCCAAGACCTCCTATATGAAGTTATTCCGAGCGCTCGGCCCAATGGTCACAGTCAGCTATTAGTCTAATGTTTCATGCAGACACGTTCCCCTCTTTTCCCTTCGGTCTCGTCGACCTCAAGACGCGTCTGCGTCTTGGCATGCATAGGCGTGCTTGTAGCGTCTCTGACTGCTTGCTCCGCACCCCGAATCGCGGGCCGCGCCGAGGCTGAACTGCAGCCAAGTCCTTGCGAGAAGGCGTATGCCGACGCGACCGCCAGCGCCGACATCATGGCAGACAGGTCACGCCATATCATTATGCGCTATCTTGCCGCGCAGGAGGCGGTTTCAGAATGGGCAAACACCGCAGCTTACTGCCCTGCACGGTTCGCCGACGGCACGCTGCGTAGCGCGCAGGCCCGTCACACCGCCCGTTTGATGGCGGCGCAACTTACGATCAACATCGCACAGCCCACGCTGTCACGTTGCGACGGCATCGATTCGTTTGATATTGACGCGGATTCGCTTTCCGCCATGTCCGTTGCGGAAGATCAGGCCGGATTCGCAATGGGGGTTTTCGCGGCACGTTCCATCGGACATGCGACGCTCGATATCAGCGATCGTCATAAAACAACTTCGCAGCGGCTGATTTCCTTCTCTGGAGCTGAAGATACCCGTGCGAAAACCTATGATGTCGCGCAATTGCTCGCCCATCCCGATACTATTGTGGATTCCGCAACTGGATTGTTCGCACCGACCGACGCCGTCATTGAAATGAATTGCGCGCGCAGCGAAATCGCAGCCGTCACATCAAGTTCGAATTCGACGAACGACTCGGCGCAACCCCGCACGACCGCAGAAAACTCTTCAGATGATTCAAGGCAACAGTCTCTGGGCATACTTACCAGCATGATCGCCGACCGTGTGGACCTGGCTCTCACTTGGGGCTATCCATCATTCGACGAAGCATTGTTCGAATAGCGCACACCAACACACGCCAGTTCATACAACAACCTACGCGATACCTGCGCAACCACGAGCCTGACAACGTAACGCATCATCCATGCAGCTAAGACACGCCGAACAATCGCAGACATCGCAAAAATCTCATAGCTGAATTTGACAATCGCCAAAGCTGTGGCAGAATAATCAAGTTGCTTGTTTTCAAGCGGCGCAATGGATAAGTGTCCGAGCGGTCTAAGGAGCACGCCTCGAAAGCGTGTGAGGGCAAACCCCTCCGCGAGTTCGAATCTCGCCTTATCCGCAAGTAGAAAAACCGGAGCAACGACGCTTCGGTTTTTTTATTGCTTACAGCTCCTGTTCGTGCACGGAAGCGTTCACCCACTGATGCTGTTGCACGTTGCAACCGGAGAAAATACCGGTGTCGAGCATGCAGTCACGGTAATCACGGCCGTGCGCGATGGTGATGTAGTTGTCGTCGACCATACGGTTGTGTGTCGGATCAAGCCCAATCCAACGCTCGTTGTGGTACACCTCCACCCAAGTGTGCGTGGCACCCTCTCCACCCAACAATCCGGCGATATAACGCGCGGTGAGACCAACATGGCGGCACACCGATTACGGAATCCGGATTGAATGCGAACGGATCGAGATATTCGTCCGACAAGCGACGGTAGACCACGCCCACGCGATGTCTTTTGCCCGCATAATCAAGGAAATACACCTTGTTGTCAACCACTTCGAGATCTTCCGGGAACGCCAGCGCGGCACCGGTTTTCTCCGACAAATAGGCATGCTCGAAAAACGCGGAATCATATCGCCTTGGCGTCAGCACCACAACAATGCCTTCCGTGGAGACGAAATCCATGGACTTGTGCAGCAGACGAGGGTAATCGCGGTTATATCTCGTTTTTCCGTTTTTCTTGCGATTGCGTGATGTAGCCTTGCGATACGCTATTTGGTGCGATTGTATAGCGCGGTCTTCTGTGCAACTGTACAGTATGTGCTCTTACAAAGTACGTTTCGCACGAATCGCTTCGGCACGAATCGCCAACTGGTCGTCTTCCGGATATTCGATATGTTCCAGCGTCAATCCTTGCGGAGCGATCGGACCGGTGCTGCCTTCACGCAACGGCGTCGTCATTTTTTCGGCGAACCAATCCACGGAACGTTTGCCGATGCCTACCTGCACACAACCATTAACCAGCGATCGCACCATATTGCGTGCGAAAGCGTCTGCAACGATGGTGAAGCAGAGCAGTCCCGATTCGACCGCAGGCGTTCGATACCGCTCCCCCATGGTGGTTCCGTCGCCGATAAGCGGATGCTGCGGTATGCGCCTCCAATACGCGGTTTTGACCTCGCGTATGGTGGTGCCTCCAGGATTCGGGGTTGCGAACGAGCCGAAATCATGCAGGCCGATAGTCATTTCAGCTGCCTTGTTCATAGCTTCGATGTTGAGATCATCGTCGATATGCAGCACGCAATTGCGGATACGTGGATCAATTTCGCTTGATCGGTCGGCAATGCGATATACGTAAGTGCGTTCCAGTGCGGAGAAACGTGCGTCGAATCCTTCGGGAGCTTCCTCGATGGAACGAATGGCGATATCGTTCGGCAGCATGCGTTGCAGCCGTCGCTTCAACGCCATCACCGGTTCGACCTGCATATGCCCGACGCAACGTGCAAGCGTCTCCTCATTGATGTCGAGATGGCAAACTTGGTGCGACGCATGCACGCCGGTATCGGTACGACCCGCGACGGTCAGGCGCAGCGGCTCGTCATCATCGCCTTCCGGTACACGAAGAACGGTATGCAGCACTCGTTCGATTTCTCCCTGCACGGTACGCATGTCAGGCTGTTTCGCCCATCCGTAGAAATCGGTGCCGTCATATGCCAAGTCGATACGTAATCTCACGGCAATGAGCATAACAAAAGACGCATAACAACATATGACAACGCATAACAAAAAGGCTGGGAACCTTTCGATTCCCAGCCTTTTCATCAGCTAGTCAAGCCTGCTTGATGCCAATCACTCGGCGTTCTCTGCGGTGGCTTCCTGAGCCTCAACCGGTGCCTCTTCGACAACCGGAGCTTCTTCAGCGGCAACCTTGGTTGCGGCTTCGGCTTCCTTGACCACGGCCTGCTTCGGGCTCACCGGCTCGGTGACGAGCTCGATGATGGCTGCCGGAGCGGCATCGCCACGACGCGGAGCAATCTTGACGATGCGGGTGTAGCCACCCTCACGCTGCTCCATCTGCTCGGCAATCTCGGTGAACAGCTTGTGCACGACGGACTTGTTGCGGATGACACGCATCACGCGACGACGGCTGTGCAGATCACCACGCTTGGCGAGCGTGATCAGACGCTCAGCCAGCGGACGAAGGCGCTTGGCCTTCGGCAGGGTGGTGGTGATGCGGCCACGCTGGAACAGGCTGGTAGCCATGTTCGCGAGCATAAGACGCTCATGAGCCGGGCTGGAGGCCAGACGCGGACCCTTCTTTGGTGTAGGCATTGTTTCTCCTTGAAAGCCCCGTCGGACTCAGGTGGGCAGTTGCCCGAACATCCGAATCCGACGAAGCGGTTAGGTCAAAAGCGGCGAATCACTCGTCTTCCGGCGAGAAGAAAGTGCCGCCTTCGAGGTTGTTGGTATCGAAGTTGCCCAGCGGGGAAGCCTTGAGGGCCAGACCCAAGGACTGGAGCTTTTCCTTGACTTCGTCAATGGACTTCATACCGAAATTGCGGATGTCGAGCAGATCCTGCTCGGTGTGGGCGACCAGCTCGCCGATCGTGTGGATGCCCTCGCGCTTCAGGCAGTTGTAGCTGCGCTGGGTGAGGTTGAGATCCTCGATCGGAACGGCCATCTCCGGGTTGGTTTCCTCTGCCACCGGGGCAGGTCCAACCTCGACGCCCTCAGCCTGGGTGTTGAGCTCGCGGCACAGGCCGAAGAGTTCCACCAAGGTGGAGCCTGCGGATGCGACAGCATCACGCGGGGAGATTGCCGGCTTGGTCTCCACGTCCAGGATGAGCTTGTCGAAGTCAGTGCGCTGTTCAACGCGAGTGGCTTCCACGCGATAGCTCACCTTGAGCACCGGGGAGTAAATCGAGTCGACCGGGATACGGCCGATCTCGGCGTTATCCTGCTTGTTCATCTGGGCTGGCACATAACCGCGGCCACGCTCGACGGTGAATTCGATCTCGAGTTCGCCATCTTCAGCGAGAGTTGCGATATGCATATCCGGGTTGGCGATAGTGACGCCGGCCGGCGGAGTGATATCACCCGCGGTGGCCTCGCCCTTGCCGCTCTTGCGCAGATACATGACAACCGGCTCATCGTATTCGCTGGTGAGCACGATGCCCTTGATGTTCAACAGGATCTCAGTAACGTCCTCTTCAACACCCGGCAGAGTGGTGAACTCATGCGGGACGCCGGAGATACGCACCGAAGTCACAGCCGCTCCAGGGATGGAGCTCAGGAGGGTACGGCGCAGCGAGTTGCCAAGCGTGTAGCCGAAACCAGGCTCGAGAGGCTCGATGGTGAAGCGGGAACGCTGAGGGTTGAGAGATTCCTCGGTAAGTGTCGGACGCTGTGCGATAAGCACTGTGGTTATCCTTTCAGCTTCAGGCCGGTGGTGCACTCACCGGCCATAAGCGGCGTTGGATTGATGATTTCTTCTAGTGCTCAGACGCGACGGCGCTTCGGAGGACGAACGCCGTTGTGTGCCTGCGGGGTGACGTCGGTGATGGAACCGACTTCGAGTCCGGCGGACTGCAAGGAACGGATAGCGGTTTCACGACCGGAACCCGGGCCCTTCACGAACACGTCGACCTTCTTCAGACCGTGCTCCATAGCCTTGCGGGCTGCGGATTCAGCGGCCATACCAGCGGCGTACGGCGTGGACTTACGGGAGCCCTTGAAACCGACATCGCCACCGGACGCCCAGGACACAACTGCGCCGGACGGGTCGGTGATCGAAATAATAGTGTTGTTGAAAGTGGACTTGATGTGCGCCTGCCCAACCGGGACCGACTTGCGGTCGCGGCGACGCGGCTTGCGCGCGGCTTGCTTTTGAGCTGCCATTGACCCTCGTTTCCTAATAACGAATTTGCTTTGTTGTTCAGGCGATGAAACTTACGTCTCGTGGTCTGAACTGACAGCCACCTATTACTTGGTGGCCTTCTTCTTTCCGGCGACCGTGCGCTTCGGGCCCTTGCGGGTACGAGCATTGGTCTTGGTGCGCTGACCGCGCACAGGAAGTCCCTTACGGTGACGCTGGCCTTGGTAGCAGTTGATCTGAATCTTACGACGGATATCCGCATCGATTTCACGACGCAGATCGCCCTCGATCTTGTAGTTACCCTCGAGGTAGTCACGCAGCGTGATCAGCTGCTCATCCGTCAGATCCTTGACGCGAATGTCCGGGTTGATACCGGTCGCGGCAAGCGTTTCCTTGGCACGAGTGCGACCCACACCAAAGATGTAGGTGAGGGCGATCTCGATGCGCTTCTCATTGGGGATGTCGACTCCGGCAAGACGTGCCATTGCGATTCCTTCTGTTTTCCGCAGGTCTTGCACCGAGTCGTCCGGTTTCCCGGCCCGGGCCTGCGTACCCGGGGTTCATACCGCTTGCGCGATCTGTGACTCAGCGCCTGTACTTATTATGCCGCTGGATCTGCTCTCAGCCCTGACGCTGCTTGTGGCGCGGGTTGACGCAGATCACCATGACGCGGCCGTGACGACGGATCACGCGGCAGTTCTCGCAGATCCTCTTCACACTAGGGCTGACCTTCATGGTTTTCCTTTGCTTGTGTACCTTACTTGTAACGGTACGTAATACGGCCGCGGTTCAGATCATAAGGACTCATTTCCAGCACAACACGATCCTGCGGCAGAATGCGAATATAGTTCTTCCTCATCTTGCCCGAGATGGTTGCGAGCACGATATGCTTGTTCTCGAGTTCAACGCGGAACATCGCGTTCGGCAGTGCTTCCACTACCTGTCCTTCGACTTCAATCACACCGTCTTTAGCCATGAGCCTCGTTCCGTTCTTTGGCGATTACTATGCGTGCCCGAAGACACACCAACTTGCAAGAATACACGAAAACGGGAACTACGGCACGTTCGGCGTGTCGCAATTCCCGTTTTCGATTGATTTGTGGTATTTTATTGGGCTTTCTTATCTATACATATGCCTCAAGGCAGCCCAATCTTCAGCTATTTCAGCCGAGTTCAGCCACGATGGTGGATTGGATCTCTTCAACGGAACCGACGCCGTTGAAGGTCTTCAGCAGCCCGCGCTCTTCATAGGTGGCCAGCAACGGAGCGGTTTCCTTGGCATACACATCAAGACGCTTGGCGATGGCTTCCGGAGTGTCGTCGGAACGTCCTTCGATCTCGGCACGCTTCTTCATGCGCTCCATAAGCACGTCATGGTCAGCGTCGAGAGCCACCACAGCGTCCAGAGGAGTGTTCAGATCGGCGAGGATGGCGTCCAGTGCCTCAACCTGGGATGCGTTGCGCGGATAGCCGTCGAGGATCCAACCGTTCTTGGCATCATCCATGGCCAGACGATCCTTGACGATCTTGTTGGTCAGCTCGTCCGGAACCAGTTCGCCCTTGTCGATGTACTTCAGTGCCTCAACACCGAGCTCGGTCTTGTTCTTGATGTTGTAGCGGAAGATATCGCCGGTGGAGATTGCCGGAATACCGTAGTGCTCGCTCAGCAGCGCAGCCTGGGTGCCCTTGCCGACGCCCTGCGGTCCCATAATCAGCAGTCGCATGTTATTCTCCGTTTCATTGAGCCTCTTGCGAGGCTTTCTGATTCTCGATTGGTTACATGAAAATCGTGATACCGCTTCACGTCGAAACGGTATCACGATTTTGAGGTTTTACTTGCCTTCCTTGTGGTCAGTGCCCTCGAACAGGAATCCAGCGTACTGGAACTGTTCGGTCTGGGCCTTGGCCTGGCGCAGGGTGTCAAGGCCGACGCCTGCGATGATCAGGATGGTGGTGCCGCCGAACGGCAACTTGGTGTTGAGGTCGAGCGCCATGATGAGCACGGTCGGAATAAGCGCCACGAATAGTAGGTACACGGCACCGACGGTGTTGAGCCTGTTCATCACGTAGCTCAGATAACGGCTGGTGGCGCTGCCTGCGCGGATTCCAGGAATGAAGCCGCCGTACTGCTTCATGTTGTCCGCGGTTTCGTCCGGGTTGAAGGTGATTTCCGTGTAGAAGAAGCAGAAGAACACGATCATCAACGCGTACAGTGCGATGTACCACACGGAAGTGGTGTTGGCCAAGTTGGAGTTGATCCACTTGACCCAGGACTGGTCGGATTTGCCGAACTGTGCGATCAGGGTCGGGATGGCCAGAATGGAGGACGCGAAGATCGGTGGAATAACGCCGCTCATATTGATCTTCAGCGGCAGGTAGGTGGAGGATCCGCCGTACATCTTACGGCCAATCATACGACGGGTGTACTGCACCGGAATACGACGCTGGGAAAGCTCGACGTAGATGACGAGGATCATGATGACCAGCAGCACACCGACGACCGCGGCAAACTTCGCCCAATTGCCATCGGTGCCTTTGGTGCCCCAACCGATCTCCCAAAGCTGCGGCAGGAAGCCGGAGCAGATGGACATGAAGATAAGGATGGACATACCCTGACCAAGACCCTTATCGGTAATCAATTCGGCCATCCACATGATGAGGCCGGTGCCGCCAGTCATGATGAGCACCATGACCACGAGGTTCCAGACGGAACCGTCAGGCACAACCTGGGAGCACCGGTAGTTGAACAGGGCGCCGGAGCGGGCGGTCACCAGAATGGTGGTGGACTGCAGCACAGCGAGGCCGATGGTCAGGTAACGGGTGTACTGGGTCAGTTTGGCTTCGCCGGACTGGCCTTCCTTGTGCAGCGCCTCGAAGCGGGGAATCACCACACGCAGCAGCTGGATGACGATGGATGCCGTGATGTACGGCATAACGCCCAGTGCGAAGATCGATAGCTGCAACATTGCGCCGCCGGAGAAGAGGTTCACCAGACCAATGAAGTTTTCGGAGGTGCTGTTCATCGAACCGAGGCACTGCTGAACGACCTTATAGTCGACGCCTGGGGTCGGAATGAACGAACCAATACGATAAATGATGATGATACCAAGAGTGAAGAGGATCTTGTTCCTCAACTCCTTGGTTTTCAAGGCCTGGATTAACGTCCTCACCTGGGATTCCTTCCATCGACGTGCGCGCCTGCGCACCCATGCAAAACAGACTCTACCGATCGAGTCTAGCGTACGGCGTCTACCTACACGTGGAGTGTTCCATCCTTTGTCGGTTTTTTACAAGATTTCGAGGCATTGTTTTCGTTTTGTTCCCCGTACTGAACCAAAACGAAGTGAGGCCTCCCCCGTCTAAGCGGGAGAAGCCTCACTTGCAAGCTTCAGTCAGCTCTACATTCCTTGGAATCAGTCCTCGGAGATGGAGCCGCCGGCAGCCTCGATCTTGGACTTGGCGGAAGCGGAAGCCTTAACACCCTTGATGGTGTAGGCTGCCGAAACCTCGCCGTCGCCCAGGACCTTGACCGGGTAGCCGTCACGCACGGCACCCTTGGCGACCAGATCGGCAACGGTGATTTCGCCACCCTGCGGGAACAGTTCCGCGAGAGCAGCAACGTTGACGACCTGATATTCCTTCTTGAACGGGCTCTTGAAGCCACGCAGCTTCGGAAGGCGCATGTACAGCGGCAGCTGGCCACCTTCGAAGCCCGGACGAACCTGGTAACGCTTCTTGGTGCCCTTGTCGCCACGGCCCGAGGTCTTACCCTTGGAGCCTTCACCACGGCCGACGCGAGTGCGATCCTTCTTGGCGCCCGGAGCCGGCTTCAGGTCATGCATCTGCAGAATATCTGCCATAATCAGTCAGCCTCCTCAACGGTGACCAGGTGACGGAGGACCAGCAGCTGGCCACGGAGGGCCGGCGTGTCTTCACGGGTCACGGTCTTGCCAATCTTGTTCAGGCCCAGAGTCTGAGCCGCAGCACGCTGCTTCGGAGTGGAGTTCACCAGACCGTGGTGCAGCTTGATGTTCAGGTTAGTCATCACTCACCGTCCTTCTGAGC
>SKEF01000460.1_pt1 | contig 41521 bp, 39 predicted proteins | sample 4826691 | NCBI WGS metagenome assembly SKEF01 (sample SAMN11008816, study PRJNA524170) | human gut metagenome | biome: Human fecal sample; material: Feces; isolation source: fecal sample from pouch patient p23, p27 | host: Homo sapiens | place: Israel: Tel-Aviv | collected 2016-08-24
TTTCTATATATTGTGCTAGGCATGAGTATACCACAGCTGGGAGGAAAAGAAAAGGGGTATTTCTGTATACAAGAAAATACAGACTCTTAGCACCGCATGATCTCACTGCGGAAATATTCTTACAAATTCATTCTGATCCATTCTACGATAAAATCCCATAACTGGGGAAACAAAGCAACCAGTGCCACTATAAGCCATATGATCCAGCTTATACTGTTTCTTTTCCGTCCTTCGTTCTGCTGCTTTTTCCCCTGGTTTGAAACTTCTGTACGGTTCCTGTCTGCCGTTGTTTTATTCATGGTGTTACCTGCCGGTACGGTCTTCCTTACAGTTGCAGCTGCATTTCCTGTATTTCGATTTCCATTTGGATTCCGGTTCGCACCTGCATTCCGGCCTGTATTCATATTCCGGCCCGTATTCATATTCTGGCCTGCATTCGTATTCCGGCCCATATTTGTACTCCGGTTCACTCTGCCGCCGCGCTGTGCTGTTTTGTCCACAGTTTGTCCATACTGTCGCATCATATCCCGCACTTTTGCGGAAGCATGCCTGTAATGTACATCCCGGGGTTCATTAAGATGGTAGAGTATTTCATCATTTCTGTAAGGCATCCCGCACAGCGAACACCTGCCATTTACAACCCTGCCGCCACAAACCTGACACTTCTCACCTGCCATAAACTCCCTCCATTCTGTCCGTTAAAACGGACATTCACATTTCTTTTTATCAATCGGACATTCGCATTCTTTCCTGCTGTATGTCCCTGAATGCGATCGCTTCACAATTTACATTCAGTATATCATATCACGCTCTCAATACCCAGTATTTTTCCCTGGTCCGGGACCGGACTTCACATCTCCTTATATTGCCACCCTGGCCATTTTCTGCTATAATACCCCACAGAGCAATAAGCCCAAAAATCATCAGGAGGAGCCGATAATGAACACAATCACAATCCCCGCAACCTATCATGCAGACCTCAACCTCCATGACACACAGATTGCGATCAAAACAGTAAAAGATTTCTTCCAGCAGACACTCTCCCAGAAGCTTAATCTTCTCCGAGTATCCGCTCCAACATTTGTAGCACCGGAATCCGGCCTTAATGACAACCTTAACGGTGTAGAACGCCCGGTAAGCTTTGATATCAAGGCTATCGAAGGCAGCAACGCCGAGATCGTACACTCCCTTGCGAAATGGAAACGCTACGCTCTGAAAAAATATGGTTTTTCTCACGGTGAAGGCCTCTACACAGATATGGTAGCGATCCGCCGCGATGAAGATCTGGACAATATCCACTCTGTTTACGTAGACCAGTGGGACTGGGAAAAGATCATCTCTAAGGAAGAGCGCACTATGGAAACTCTCAAGGAGACCGTACGCACCATCTACAGTGTCCTTCGTAAAACTGAGAAATATATGGCTGTACAGTACGACTACATCGAAGAAATCCTTCCGAAGGACATCTTCTTCATCACAACACAGGAGCTTCTTGACATGTATCCGGACTGCACACCAAAGGAACGTGAATACAAGATTGTCCGTGAAAAAGGTGCCGTATTCCTTATGAAAGTCGGAAAAACCCTCACAAACGGAGAGCGCCACGACGGACGTGCCCCGGACTACGATGACTGGGAACTGAACGGTGATATCCTTGTATACTATCCGGTACTTGACATTGCACTTGAGCTTTCCTCCATGGGAATCCGTGTTGACGAGGTTGCGCTTGACCGCCAGCTTACAGAAGCAGGCTGCGATGACAGAAGAGAGCTTCCTTTCCAGAAAGCCATCCTGAACAAAGAGCTTCCGTACACCATCGGTGGTGGTATCGGACAGTCCAGAATCTGTATGTTCTTCCTGCGTAAAGCGCACATCGGAGAAGTACATGTATCTCTCTGGCCAAAAGAAATCACAGATGCTGCAGAGGCACACGGACTTCAGCTTCTCTAAAACATCTTGCAGATTTATTTATAATTTTTGCGGAAATGAGGTAATAACGTGAACATTCTGTTTTTTCTGATTCCAAAAAGCGAAGTCGCCTACATCTTCGAAGATGAAACTCTTCGCCAGACCCTTGAAAAAATGGAGCACCGCAAGTACTCCTGTATTCCCATCCTTACCATGGACGGCAAATATCTCGGCACCATCTCAGAGGGCGACCTTCTCTGGGGCATGCGCCGGGCAGACATTCACGACATCAAGGAAACAGAGGGCGTTCCCATCATGGCAATTCCACGCCGTGCCACCTATAAACCGGTCCACGCAGATTCCAATATGGAAGATCTCCTGGACCGCGCCATCAATCAGAACTTCGTGCCGGTTGTGGATGACCAGGGAGCCTTTATCGGAATCATAACCAGAAAATCCATCATCAAATACTGTTACAACGAAATGAAAGCCGCACAGGGCGCTGCTGAAGAATAAACTCAGCTACCAGCCCCAAAAAACAAAAACAAGGCTCCGGTTCCCGGGATAAAGCGAATATTCTCATTCTGCTTTCCCGGGAACCGGAGCCTTATTCTCTGTCCTTCTTTATCTGATTCGATCAGATCACCCTCACAATATTCAGCTTCTCATCTGCAAGTACCATATCCGCCCGTTTTCCAGGCACAAGAGAGCCCACCTCTCCATAGATACCAATGCTCTTTGCAGGGTTTCTGGTAGCCGCAAAAATCGCCGTACGCTCCGGTACACCCATTGCGATCACACACTGCATACATTCATAAAGATTGGTTGCAGAACCGGCAATGGTGCCATCCTCAAGAACCGCCTTCCGGTTGTTCATGATCACCTTCTGGCCGCCCAACTCATAAACACCGTTTTCCATTCCTGCCGCCATCATGGAATCGCTGATCAGTACAATCCGTTCTTCCCCGAACATCCGGAATGTATTTCTTACTACTGCCGGATGAATATGAATTCCATCTCCGATCATCTCCGCCATACACAGCGGATCATCTGCCGCTGCTGCGATCACTCCAGGCGCACGGTGTCCTAGCGGATTCATGGCATTGTACAGATGGGTTACATGATGGGCACCCTTTTCCATGGCTTTTGCGGCACAGTCATAATCCGCACCTGTATGGCCGATGGAAATCACCACATCATCTTTAAATGTTTCAATAAACTCCTCTGCGTCTTCCATATTCGGAGCCACAGTCACAACCTTTATCCTTCCACCGGAAGCGTTCTGACATTCCCGGAAAAATTCAATGTCCGGTTTGCGGATGTATTCCTCCACATGTGCCCCCTTTTTCGCAGGATCCAAAAACGGTCCTTCCATATTCAGGCCCACAATCCTGGCGCAGCTCTCATCCTGCTCCACTTCTGTTGCGGAAGCAAAAATCCGGATCAGCTCATCCATGGGAAGTGTCATAGATGTAGGACAGTAGGAAGTAACTCCGTGAGCTTTTTCATACTGGAGAATTTTTTTCAGGCCGGCCGCATCTGCGTCTGAAAAATCATGTCCGACGGCACCATGGCTGTGAATGTCCACAAGGCCCGGCAATATTTTCAGTCCGGAAGCGTCAATTTCTTCTTTATCAGAAACTTCCGCCTCGCCGGATACAAGTCTCCCGTCTTCTACATAAAGATCCATTTTCCGGAAGCTGCCATCTTCCTGAAAAACATTTCCATTTCGGATAATCATAACTTTTTTGCCCCTCTCTGTGCTTCCTCTATAAAAGTCCTTTTTCCCGGATCAGGCTCAGTGCGTCCTCATCTGCCACAACCGTGAGATCCGGATGAAGCTGCAGAATGGATGCCGGAACATTCGGTGTAATCGGTCCGTACAGGGAATTGTACAGGGCTTCTGCCTTGGAAGTTCCCGTTGCCATGAGGAGGATTTTTTTTGCTGCCATAATGTTCTTGATTCCCATAGTGTAGGCCTGTTTCGGAACCTCATCCATGCTTTCAAAAAATCTTGCGTTGGCTTTGATTGTACTTTCCGTCAGATCCACACAATGGGTTTCTTTCTCAAAAGCCGCTCCCGGTTCATTAAATCCGATGTGACCGTTTCCGCCGATACCAAGAAGCTGCATGTCCACACCGCCGGTTTTCCGGATGATTTCATTATACTGTGCACACGCCTTATCACTGTCCTCTTCCAGCCCGTCAGGCACAAAGGTTCTCTCCTTGTCAATATTTACATGGTCAAAGAGATTCTGATTCATAAAATAACGGTAACTCTGGTCATTGTCACCGGAAAGTCCCTTATATTCATCCAGATTCACACTTGTCACTTTTGAAAAATCCAGATCTCCTTTTTTGTACCACTCCACCAGCTGTGCATACATGCCCACCGGTGTGGAACCGGTAGCAAGTCCGAGAACCGCATCCGGTTTCATAATAATCTGTGCAGACATGATATTGGCTGCTTTTCTGCTTACATCCTGATAATCTTTTCCTGTGTAAATAGTCATAGTTTTTTCCCCCTTAGTTTTTTGCTGTAAAACCCTTTTTTCTCTGATTATTATAACACACTTTCCATTTCAGAAGCTGTCATACCACAAAAAAACTGATATTTTCCTCCTGCATTTTTGTACAGAATATGGAAAATATCAGTTCAGTATAATTCAGATTTATAATGTTTTTGAAAGGAATTCCTGAAGTCGTTTATTCTTCGGATTTGCAAAAAATTCTTTCGGGGAATTCTCCTCCTGTATCTTTCCCTCATCAATGAAAAGAACTCTGGTTGCCACCTCGCGGGCAAATCCCATCTCATGGGTTACCACAACCATAGTCATGCCGGATTTTGCAAGCTCCTGCATCAGTTCCAGAACCTCTCCGACCATCTCCGGGTCAAGTGCGGATGTGGGCTCATCAAACAGCATCACATCCGGATTCATGGCAAGAGATCTCGCAATGGCAATACGCTGCTTCTGGCCACCGGAAAGCATATCCGGATAGGAATCCGCTTTGTCCGGAAGACCGACACGTTTGAGAAGCTCCAGAGCGGTTTTCTCTGCTTCTTCTTTACTCATCAGCTTCAGGGTTACCGGTGCAAGCATGATGTTCTCTTTTACAGTCTTATGCGGAAACAGGTTAAACTGCTGGAATACCATTCCGATCTTCTGACGGTGACGGTTGATATCCACCTTCGGATCTGTAATGTCGGTTCCCTCAAAGAGAATTTTTCCTCCGGTTGGTTCCTCAAGAAGGTTCAGGGAACGGAGGAATGTAGATTTGCCACAGCCGGATGGTCCGATAATGGCCACCACTTCGCCACGGCGGATCTGTGTGGTAATTCCGTTGAGGACCTGATTGCTGCCATAGGCTTTCTGAAGGCCCTGCACATCCAGAAGTACTTCATTACTTACGCTCATTGGTTCTCAGCCTCCTCTCAAGTCTTCCTACCAGATAGGTGAGGAAACAAACAATTATAAGATAGATTGCAGCTACTGCAAGCAGTGGGAACAGCGCACTGTAGGTCTGGCTTCGGATAATATCACCGCCACGGGTCAGATCCATAAGTCCAATATAACCACTGATAGATGTCTCTTTCAAAAGTACAATCAACTCGTTTCCAAGAGCCGGAAGAATGTTTTTGACAGCCTGAGGAAGAATGATCTTCGTCATGGTCTGTGTGTAATTAAGGCCCAGGCTTCGGCCAGCCTCAAACTGTCCCTGGTCAATAGACATGATACCGGAACGGACAATCTCAGCCACGTATGCGGCAGAGTTCATACCAAAAGCAATGATCGCAACTACGATCTTTCCCGGATCTACGGTTGCAAAAATAACATAGTATACGATCAGCAGCTGTACCATGGTTGGTGTCCCACGGATCACAGTCAGGTAAACTCTGCAGATCACATTGAGGATCTTAAGTTTGCCTGTCTTATCATGTGTGGAACGAACAATGGCAATAACAAAGCCAAGAAAAATACCAAGCAATACCGCAAAGAATGTAATAATGATGGTATTTTTCAGACCGGATACAATGAACTGCCAGCGGCTGTCGTCCAGAAAATTAAACTGAAACTGTTCAATAAGACTCAAAATTTCCACCCTTTCCCAAACTACAGGTTCCGAATTCCGGAAGTATACTCCCGGATATCCGGAACCTGAATTCAGTTCTTATAATTTTTCATCAGAAAGACTTATTTCTGTACAATGATAACCTGCTCTGCAGTTGTATATGGATCTGTGAAATCAATACTCTTCTTACGATCCTCTGTTACAGTCATTCCTGCAGCACCAAAGTCAGCTTTTCCGGATTTTACCGCATTTACGATGGCATCAAACTCCATATCCTCAACTTTCAGGTCGTATCCAAGCTTGTCGCAGATTGCCTTTGCGATATCAACATCGATACCTACAATATTATCTCCGTCATAATATTCATATGGCTGGAATGTTGCATTGGTAGCCATTGTCAGAGTTCCCTTGGAATGATCTGCATCCTTCGGAGTCTCATACGGAGTTTTACCTGCATCATCACCGATGTAGTTATCTCTGATGGAATCCAGAGTTCCCTCATCCTCAAGCTCTTTCAGCGCATCATTGAATTCTTTGGTAAGATCTGTGTTGTCCTTGGAAATACAGATCGCATACTCCTCTTTATCAAATACATTGTCGATAAGCTGAAGATCGTCATTTTTCTCAACAAATTTCTTGGCCGGCTCACTGTCAATCACCACACAGTCAATCTTGCCCTGCTTCAGAGCCATTACTGCATCGTTACCTTTATTATATCTCTCTACAGTTGCGTCCTTGATATCTGTAGCAATGGTATCACCGGTGGTTCCAAGCTGAACACCGATCTTCTTTCCTTCCAGATCATCTGCGCTCTTGATCTCATCTGCTGCAAAAACAGCGGATGTCATGGATACTGTCATAGCTGCCGCCAGTGCAAGTGCCATAAGTTTTCTTTTCATTTCTTTTTTCCTCCTGTTTCTGTGTACTTTACGTTATGTCTCTCCGGTTTCCGTCAGCCCTATTCGTAATGTACAGGAATAATTATACATAATTATGCATATTGCCTTGTTTTATGATACCATGTTTTTCATAAAATGCAAGCACAGAAACTTCATAACCATGATTTTCCTATTTTCTTACCGTGATTTTTTTCACAGTACTGTATGTTCCATATACGTAATTTCCTGCGGAATCTTTTTTGAATCCACGGACTTTTACATAGTAGGTTTTATTTTTCTTCAGATTGGAAAGTGTTACGGACGTTTTCGCGGAATTTACTTTTTTATATCCGCTGAAATCACTCTTTTCTGCATATATGAACTGATAACCACGAACGCCTTTGATTGTATTTACGGATACATTCAGTTTCTGTCCGGCTGTGTTTGTCAGCTTGCTGATCACGGCCTTTGAAACCGTTGTCTTTGTCCAGTGTGCATACAGGGTCTGGCTTTTGGATATTTTTGTTTCGGCTGTTACTTTTGTGCCTCCGCTTTTTGCTGTGTACCAGCCTGTGAAGGTATAGCCTTTTCTTGACGGAGACGGCAGTGTTCCTGCTTTTGCCTTTACTTTGACATTCTTGGTTTTTGTGGTTACTGTGCCACCGTTTGGATTAAACGTCAATCTGGCAACCGATGGATCAGTTACTGTGATTTTTCTGGTGGAAGCTCCGTTTTCATATCCTGCAAAATACATCTTGATGGTTGCAGTTCCTGCACCTACAGCTGTGATCTTTCCCCCCTTCACGGTGCATACGGATGTATTGGAAGATTTCATCACAACTCCCGTATTTTTCATCGGCATACCATCCCACAGAACAGTTGCGGTTGCTGTCTGGCCTTTTTTAAGGGAAGTTGCGGAAACGTTCAGAGAAGCTCTGTAGTATTCTTTGTCTTTGCTTACGACGATTTTGCGGTCGTTTGTTTTATCTTTATAGGAAGATGATGTTGCCTTATCTGCTCCGTCATAGCTGAAGCACTGTACCCAGTAATAGTAACCATTGTAGCATACACATCCGATTCCGATACTCTGGTAATCTTCTCCCAGAATGTTTGCCTTATGGCCTTCGGAATTCATCCACATATTCATTACAGCAGATGCAGTAGTCGTACCGGCTGCGATGTTTTCTCCGTACATTTTTGAATTGGCAGTATAACAGTCTTTTCCACAGGGTCTTGTATGCGAATAGTATAGTACATTCTCAAATCCCCGCATCATTGCGGTTTCAAGAAGACTTTTATCCATGGTCAGTGCCTTCAGACCACGTTTTTTTCTTTCCTTATTTACCAGGTTCAATACTTCGAAAGCTTTTGCATAACATTCCTTTGCACGCACGTTTACTTTTACACTGCTGATGTAAGTTCCATCCTCAATTGTATAAAAACCACCACCTGCGGATTTAATTTTTGTAGTGCTGTCAAAACTGTCATCTATTTTCGCAACAGTAGATGGAAGCATAATCTCTTTCAAAGCCGGACATCTCACAAAAGCACCATTTCCAATACTCGTAACTCCTTCCGGAATTACAACTTTTTCCAGCACAGAGTCTCTGTAACAGCATCCATCCGGAATTTCTTTTATTCCCTTTTCAAAAATCAGAGTCGTTATCTTTTCTGCACAGAGAAACAGATATGCTCCCATTTTCTTCACTGTACCTGGAATGGTTACTTTTGTAAGGCTTGTATAAGCAAACGCTTTCTCTGCAATACTGGTCACATCTTCCGGAATTCTGTATTCTCCCACACGGCCTCCCGGAAAAGAAAGTAACGTTTTTCCATTGTCCTTATAAAGAATTCCATCTCTGACGCTATAAATACTATTTTCTTCCATTTCGAAAGACTGCAAACTCCTCAGCCCTGACAGGCTTGAACCATCCAGCTCTTTTATACTTGCAGGCAATACCAGTTTTGTCAGTCCGGCTCCCCAGAATACTTCTTCTCCAATTTTTTCCAGTGAATTTCCAAGAGCAAGATCCGTTAACAATGGATCATCGGAAAAAGCATCTCTCTCAATTGTTTTTACCGTATTTCCCACCACTGCTTTTTTCAGATTGGAACAATTCATAAACGCTTCCGTTCCAATATAGGTAACACCATCTTCTACATAAACTTCTGTTATCTCATCTTTATAATCATTCCAGCCAGGCAAATTTTCTTCTGTTATTTCACCGGTAAAAAAATCCGCAACAACATAAAAATCATCCATCTCCCCATTTCCGGAAATCGTGAGGATTCCATCTTTCAATGTCCAGTTTACACCTTTTCCACAGGTACCCTGTTTTTCTTCTCCATCCGGAGTTTCTCCGTCGGAAAAAAGATCATCCTCATCGTCCATATCACTTTCTGCAGCTGCATCAGGCTCCAGATCCTCCACCTGTGAATCTTCGTTTTCCGGAAGTTCCTCCACAGCGTCCGGAATTTCGGTATTTTCTGCTGGTTCCTCCGGCATTTCCTCTGCCGGTTCCTCCGTAACTTCCGGTTCTTTTACCGCTGCATCTCCGATCTCGGTTTCTTCATCCACTTCCCCGGTGGCTTCCTGAACACTTTCTTCCGGAAAATCTTCCGCAAATGTTACAGCAGGCTGAAACGCCATTGCCGCGCATACGGAAACTGCCAGAACCTTTTTCAGCCAGATATTTTTTCTTCTCATGTACTTTCCTCCTTCTCATAAGCTTTATAAAAATATTATAAATCCCGGTATTTTTTCTGTCAATCTGCGGGAAAATTCACTTTTCGATAACAATTATCCAGTATACTATAATACCTGAGGAAGAAACTGGTATATTTTTCCGGCAGGGGCTTGTGTTCCTCCGGAAAAAGCAAGTATAATATTCAGGAATAAGGAGGTTATTATTATGAAATTCACGAAAATGCACGGCATTGGAAACGATTATGTATATGTAAACTGTTTTGAGGAGACTGTCAAAGATCCTGCCGCAGTGGCGAAATTTGTCAGTGACCGCCACTTTGGCATCGGTTCCGACGGCCTGATCCTGATCCGCCCGTCTGAGATCGCGGACTGCGAGATGGATATGTACAACCTGGATGGTTCCCAGGGCGCCATGTGCGGAAATGGTATCCGCTGCGTTGCCAAATATGTCTACGACCACGGCATTGTGGACAAAACATCTTTAAGCATTGCCACAAGAAGCGGTATTAAATATGTAGACCTCACCATCCGCGACGGCAAAGCTTCCATGGTAAAAGTCAACATGGGCTCCCCGATCCTCACTGCAAAAGAGATCCCGGTGGTTGCCGAAACCGAGCAGGTGATCAACGCTCCCATTACCGTTGACGGAAAAGAGTATCATATGACTGCAGTTTCCATGGGCAATCCTCATGCCATCATCTACGTAGATGATGTGGACAGCCTTGACCTGGAAAAAATCGGCCCGTCCTTTGAGAATCACGTATGCTTCCCTGACAGGGTCAACACCGAGTTTGTTCAGGTGATCGACCGCCACACCGTTAAGATGCGTGTCTGGGAGCGCGGCTCCGGAGAAACTCTCGCCTGCGGCACCGGCGCCTGTGCAGTCACAGTAGCTTCCATCCTCAACGACAAAGTTGACGGCAGCAAACCGGTTACTGTACAGCTCCTGGGAGGAAACTTAAACATCTCCTGGGAAAGAGACGAAAACCTCGTCTACATGACCGGTCCGGCAACTACGGTGTTTGATGGGGAAATTGATCTTGGGTTTTTAGGTGAATAAATAAATGGAAATGGAGGGAGCTTTTGGGAGCTCCCTCCATTTCCATAACTGCCTCTTTTAATTTCAAAATAATTCCGGTTCATTTTCTATCAAATCTTCTGCAAGATATTTTGCATCCATATTTTCTATTCCATAGCTGTCATTTAAAATCTGCTCAGATAGTCTACTGGAATAATAAATATCAAGTGCTTTTCGTAAATCAATCCCTTTCATCTCCGAAATTGTATTAATAATATCATTTTCCAAATTCTGTTTATAAAATTCTTCCAGTTGCTTTTTATTTACCATTACTATTCACCTCATATGCCTTTTGGAAAGTAAGAAGGCAATCCAACGCCTCCTGCTTTACAATACATATTTGATTATTCATTTTGTAATATCTTAATTCATTCAAAACTTTTTCTTTATTCCACAATCCTCTAAAATACATATCTACGGTTTTGAACACATCATCATCCGCAACATTTCCGATGATAATATCATATTCTTTATTCAGCGACTGCCCATTTCTTTGCCTGATTTTCGAATGTCGTAATATAAAATCCTCTGCCAAAATCCAAATACTTTTTTGAATGAACTACATCTGGATTTTTTATAATTTCTGTTGATCCATGATATACAATCATACATTGACACCTTTTTCTTTCACAAAATCTGTAATGTCTTCCACCAAATATTCTTTTCCCTGTGTATGAAGCACATCATAACATTTAATAATGTAATCATCTAAAATCCCTGTTGAATTTAATATTTTATATACTTTGGCCGGAGACATCTTCCATTTATCTGCGAGACTGTATATCATAAATATTGAAAAGCTTAATTCTTTTTTATTACACATATGCATTCCTCCTTTTGCACGTTCTGATAAAACGGAAGAATTCTTCCTCACTTCTACATATTTTTTTCCTGAATATCAATAATAGAAAAGACTCTGTCATACCGGAGATCCAAATCTGCAGACCAACGGATGAATTTTTCTCTTCTTTCATTGCATTGGTCAACATCTTATCACCTCTCATTCTCTATTGTTTTACTGCCGTTTTCTTTATTATAACCTGAATATTTCTCCCCTACAATATAAAAGAGGGAAAATCCAATCTGCAAGAAATACAAGCATTCCTCAGAAAAGATTTTCCCAGTTATAGTTTGTTTGTCTTAATTTATTCCTTTTATTTTGCGGTTACAATGGAATAGAAGAAGCTCTGACGAGCTCCCTCCTGGCATATTATACTTCCGTTATATTTCTGCATCTCCCCCGGCAAAGCGTCTCAGTTCTCCGGACATTTTGCGGTAGATATCTTTGTAGTGTGACTTGGGCGATACCTGTTTAATATTTAGTTTGTATTCCTTCTCACTGAATATTGCACCCAGGCGGTATCGGTTCCTGTACATGAGCAATCCATTCGCCTCTTCCAGAATCTGTTTTGCAAGCAGTGAATCTGTTCTTCTGCAGAAAATTACAAATGTAAAGTATATTGGCTGTTTTTCCTCTTCTTTTCCAATATTATCCCTCCAGAATTCCCCGAAAAAATCATTCAGCTGTTTTGTATGCTCGTCCCACAAGATTTCTGTTTCTGCTACAGATAATATATGAACTTCTGCTACTTCGGTTTTCTTATAAAAAGTAACCTTTCCCTGATCTGAAAAATCGAATTCACACGCTTTTTCATAACCATCCAATACACAGGATTTCTTTATATTTTCTTTTACGTTGTCATCTTCTTCGTATGGATATGTACTTGCACAGATTCGTGATAAAATACTCAACTCTTCCGGCCAGTCACAATAATGATCCTGTCCTACAAAGCTGAATGGCTTCCAAACTCTACTCCTGCCTGTGTAATATTGGAAGCTCCGGCGATAGGTCACCATATAATAACTCCATGTAATTACATAGCCAATCAGGATTATAACAAAAGAGACATAGGAAATACGTAAAAAAGCACTCATATATACAGCTATTTCTTCGAAATCACTGAACACCAAACGTCGTACCAATATAAATGCAATGTTAGACATAATTGCAAGAACCAGTGCAAACGCCTGCCAGAAAAAAATTCCTCGCTGATATGCCGCCCATTTGGATTTCTGAGATTTTTCCCGCATAAATCCCATCGCATACAAAGGATTCTCTTCCCCAAAGCAGTTCGCAAATGGTTCATTTCTGAGAGATCCAAAATTCCGAACAACAATTATATACCCTAGCATAATTGCCATAAGCTGTTTTGTAGCATCATTGCCAAATTTCATAAAAAGAAATACATCATTCATAAGATATGCTATAACCATTATTGCTATAAATTTTGGAATGTTTATGTACTCAACAGAAAACATAGTAATTTTACCTCTTTATTATCTATATTCCCAGTTTATAAGATATACTTTATATATACACGTAATTAAGCAATCCATTTTTTTCATAAATAAGAAATCTTTTTGTCTCTTTTCCTGCCCCAGCTTCACATCCACCGCCTACCAGTCTACCTTTTGAAAGTACATATTCTCTTGTTTTTCCCTTAAAATAATCTTTAACATAGGATTTCGCATTTGACTTTATCAATGTATTAACATGTTTTTGTGAATATTTTTGTGCCTGTACATATAAGGGAATTGATTTGATTGGGCCCAAATTTAAATTCTTTATTCCTCTTATGGCCTTTTTATAATAATCACCTCTTTTAAATTGCAAGTACCCATCAGTGAATTTGCCTGCCGCATTCATAGCAAAATCAATTCCTCCATTAAGTATCGCACTTTCTAAATTTCTGCTCTCTTTATACTCGCTAATTCCTGTTACGGTTCCACTTATAGTCGCTACAACTAATTTTCCTGTTGCTCCTCCAATTCCCATAAATCCAACTGCAGTTCCCAAACCTGACACAGCTGCTGACAACCAGTCCACTTCATCAAAGCTTTTTCTTTCAATTACCATCTGGCAGGCAACGGAGGCAGCCATTCCAACAGCAAAGCTGGCTGCTGCAACCATCCATGCATCTCCATCTGAGTCTGAACGTGTAAGCGGATTATGGTCACAATATGCAAACAGGTTACGATTATGCAAAGTTTCCGGTGATCCCTGTACGGCAAAAAAATTGTCTGCATTGATAAATCTTTTTATTATCGGATCATAATACCGGTTTCTCAGATAATACATTTCTGTTTCATTGTCATAATAATAACTCTTATAGCGGAATGGATTTGTCTTACCGATGGTATCTTTCTTGCTTCCTGTGATGCTCAGAATTTTTCCCCAGCTGTCATATTTATACTCTGTCACAATTTCTCCGGAAGCATCGGCAAGTGCAATAACATCATTCTGAAGATTCTTTATATAAAAGAATTCTTTTCCGTATGCACGTATGGAAATCAGATTTGCTGCAGAATCATATTTATACCAGATAATTTTATCCCCGCTTGTTTCTGCTACAAGAAGATCTCCTGCCATACAATAGTCCGTAGTTACTCCGTCTACCGTTTTTCGTACTCGATTCCCTGTATGGTCATAACCATAACTGATCTTCTTTCCGTTGTCAACAGTTGCCAGCATTCGCCCCTGATTCCAGGTAAATACAGTTGTTCCTTTTTTCAGCATGTTTCCCACGGCATCATATTTCATTTCCGTAGTATTCCATTTCAGAAGCTTATCTCTCCATATACTGTCAAAAGTTCCTGTTCCTAAACTTACAGGAGCTCCCTGAACATCACCGGTTGTATATGTATACTACAAGCTGATTCCGCTCATCATACTGATAGGAATCGGTAATATTAATTTTTTTGCAGAAAATTCAAAAAGTTCTTTGCAAGAAGTGTAATTCATTTTGTTTCTGGCTTTTGAAAATGCCTGCGGAGAGACGGATGGAATCTTCCCACAAAATTTTCTAGTCAGCAATGGTATTTCGCTTTGTAAAGAAGCACCCGTATGTGCAAGCAAGTCCCCACCCACTGCTTATCGCTTTTCGCAACCCCGCAGGGGACTTACTTGATTTGGTTAAATCAGTCATTCAGATAAATACCAGAACCCGCTCCACAATAAACACCGCCGCACACGCCAACAGCGCTACTGTGATCAAACTTTTCTCTTTATATGCCGCAATAAGGGCTACGAAGAATCCCGCGGCGCCGGAAATGATGCTGTCTGTGGCTTTCAGGATGGCCGGAAAGGTCATGGCTGCCAGACAGGCATATGGCACATAGTACAGAAAGGACTTGATAAACGGGCTTCGGATCTCGTTTTTTGCAAGAGCAAGGGGCAGCATACGGATGAGATAGGTGACTGCTGCCATCACCAGGATATAGAGATATACGTTATGACTCATGTGCTGCTTCCTCCTTCTCTTCCACCGGGCAGAAATAAGCTGCCAGGCCTGCTACCAGAAGTGTTGTGATAATGATCATAAATCCGGATGATACCTGTTTTAATACCGGTGTCACCGCAAAAATGGTGCTGACTGCCATGGATGCCACAACCACTCCAAGAACCGGTCTGCTCTTTTTGGACGGCGGGATGATGATGGCCAGGAACATTCCGTAAATGGCAACGCTTAAGGCACTGAGCATAAAATCCGGAAGAAGACTACCGGAGATACCTCCTACCAGAGTTCCCAGAGTCCATCCGGGGATCGCCACGCACATGGCTCCATAATTGTAAAATACGCTGACTTTTCCCTCCTGGGCCGCACTGATTCCGAAGATCTCATCGGTGATACCAAAGGCGGCGATATACTTCAGGATGCCAGACTCCTCACGCCGGAATTTCTGGGACAGAGAAAAAGACATCAGGCAATATCTCAAATTGATGATCAGCTGAGTCATTGCCATCTCCCACATGGAACCTCCCGCAAAAATAATGTCCAGTCCCGCAAACTGACCGGCGGATGTCAGGTTGGTCAGTGAGATCAGAACTGCCTGCCAGATACTTAAGCCTCCGGCAACGGCCATCATGCCAAAGGTGAACGACACCGCGAAATATCCCAGTCCAATGGGCACGCCATCTTTCATACCTTTTCTGAAACTTTCTCTTTTCATCGATTTCCTCCATTGTATGTATGTTAGCCAGGCACATAAGATCATCCGCGTTTACGGCCTGATCCTGTACTGTTACGAACCCGGTTGCACACGTAAATAAGAGCGTGCCTGGAAACTTTTTTCGCTTCCTGACACGCTCTTTCATTGTAGCATCGACATATCAAAACTTCAATACTTCACAGCAAACACACCTGTGCTTTTTCCCTGATTTTATGCTTTTTCTACGATTTTATAGTAGGATCTTGCTGTCATGGAGTAGATCAGTCCATAGACCAGCGCAAAAGCCAGAACCGTTCCTGCCGTACAGCCCACGTACAGTTTTGTATTGGCCATTCCAAACAGCAGCAGGAGCCGGCGGATCAGCGGAAATGCCATGGAAATATGAACCATCGCCATCACAAGCGGGATAAAAAATACCAGAAGGATCTGTCTGCGGATGGCACCTTTTACTTCTCTGCGGCTCATGCCCACTTTCTGCATGATCTGGAACCTTCCCTGATCTTCGTAGCCCTCTGAGATCTGTTTATAGTAAATGATCATCGCCGTTCCCATAAGGAAGAGTGCTCCCAGAAAGATTCCAATAAACAGGATACTTCCGTTATCCACATAATAAGTTTCGTACTCAACCTGGCGGACACCACCGATCACGATGGTATTCTCAGAAAAGCCACCACTGCGGCAGTAATCTTTCAGCACCTGATAAACAGCCTGACCATACCGGATCTTTTCCTCATTGCTGCCACAGATATCTGCACCCAGATGAACTGTGAGATCTTTTCCCGCCTCGTAGGCATCAACTCCTTCGTACATTTTTGTCCGAAGTCCGTCAATATACTCAAAGTCCGAATCCGTCACAACAATCGCCGCCATATTGGATACCAGATTGGTCATCGCACTTAAAGGTGCTTTTTCCAGCCATTTCTTTACTGCAAAATCCCGGTCATCAATTTTTAATATATCTTTTTCCTTTTCAGACGGATACCAGGCAAAGATCTCACCGTCGTGGAGATCTGTTTTTTCCCCGGTAAGTTTCTCATACTCAGACTGGCGGATCGTATACAAGTCTACGGAATTCCCATCTTCCGGGTAACTGTAAGCCTGTCCAATCATAATGCCGTTTTTTCCCTGCTTGCAGCCGATCTCGAGATACGTTTCGGTCACTGTTTTTTCTGCCGGCACCTGATGATCTTCCATTGCCTGTGCAAAAAACTTCTGAAACTGTTCGCTCTGTTCCTGACTGATACCGGAGATTTTGGCATCTGTATCAAAAGGATACCTGTTCATCATAATGTCCCCCATTCCAAAATACAGCGATACCGTCATAGAAAGGAGCAGGAGCACGCCGGTACTTAAGATACAGATACTTGCCAGACCTGCCGCATTCTGTTTCATACGGTAGATCATGCCGGAAACACTGATAAAGTTGCTGGTTTTATAGTAGAACTTTTTGTTCTTCCGAAGCAGTTTCAGGATCACAATACTTCCTGCTGTAAAAAGAAGATATGTTCCTGCCATGACCAGAATTACCGCCAGAAGAAAAATAAAAATCGCCTGGATCGGAGATTCCGTGGTTACTGCCAGATAATATCCCACGCCAAGACAGATCACACCCAGAAATGCCATGAGCCATTTTGCCCGGGGCTCCCTCTCTCCTGTGTTTCCGCCTTTCAGAAGTTCTACCGGATTATTCATTCTTACTCTGGTAAGATTCAGTGCCAGGATCACAAGAAAAATCCCTCCAAATCCTGCGATACAAAACAGGATTCCAGTAATGGAAACATAAAATCCCAACACCGCCGGAACATGAAGAAAACGGAAAAGCAAAAGCAGGGAAAGCTTGCTTCCAAGGATTCCAAACCCGATACCTGCTGCCAGAGAAAGCAGAGACGTCATGATCGTTTCCAGAAACATCACTTTTCCGATATGGCCTTTTTCCAGGCCCAGAATGTTATAAAGTCCAATCTCTTTCTGGCGCCGTTTCATAAGAAAACTGTTGCTGTAGATCAGAAAGATGACACAGAAAATTCCAACAACCACTTCACCGGTTCCCACGATCAGCCGCACTTCTGATGCCTGGGGCACTGCTTTCTCCAATGTGGGACAGTCCCGCAGAAATTCCATCATATACATCATGGCAATACAGAAAATGCAGGTAAGCATATAGGGAATATAGGTGCTCCGGTTGTTGCGGATGTTCTGTACTGCCAGTTTTCCAAACAGTCCTCTACGCATGGCTCTCACCGCCTGTCGTAAGGATCGTCAGGGTATCTGCGATCATCTGGTACATTTCCTGTCTCGTTTTTGTGCCACGGTAGATCTGGTGGAACACCTGTCCGTCCTTGATAAAAAGAACTCTGGATGCATGGCTGGCTGCCTGTGCACTGTGGGTTACCATGAGAATGGTCTGGCCTTCCTGATTCACTTCATTGAACATGGAAAGAAGATCGGACGCCGCACGGGAGTCCAGCGCTCCGGTTGGTTCGTCCGCAAGGATCAGCCTGGGATCTGTGATCAGCGCTCTTGCAACTGCCGCCCTCTGTTTCTGTCCGCCGGAAACCTCGTAGGGAAATTTTTCCAGAAGCTGGTCAATGTGAAGGGCTTTTGCAATGGGGCGGATCTTCTGTTCCATCTCCTGATAATCTTCGCCTGCCAGCACAAGGGGAAGATAGATGTTATCCCGGAGACTGAAGGTGTCCAGAAGGTTAAAATCCTGGAATACGAAGCCTAAGTTTTTCCGACGAAATGCGGAAATCTCTTTTTCTGTCAGGTGGGTGATGCTTTTTCCTTCCAAAAGAACTTCACCGGATGTGGGGCGATCCAGGGCTGCCAGAATGTTCAGAAGCGTTGTTTTTCCGGAACCGGACTCTCCCATGATCGCCACATATTCCCCTTCTTCCACCGAAAAAGTCACATTGGAAAGTGCCTGTACTTTGTTTCCGCCGAAGCGGGTGCTGTATATCTTTTTTACATTTGTTACTTCCAGTAATGCCATATGCCAATTCCTTTCTTATCTGTATTTACAGCGTTCCAGGGATTCGTACATTCATGGTATCATTCATGTTCTAAAGAACTGCACTCAATGTAATAATTATTTGGAACGCTACTTTATGTTTTCAGTATAAGAAAATTCTCCGGCGGCTGCCATCGAAGTGGCTTACATTTTGCGGGGGAAGCTTACATTTATGTAAGGTTGGCTTCTGCAAAAAAATTTCAATACATCTCCAGTTCTTTTTTCCACAGGCTCAGCCGGACTTCTGTGCCTTTATCCACCTGGGAATCCACAGTGATCTCATGGCCCAGCTTTTTCAGAATCTTCCGGCTTAAATACAGGCCGATCCCGGTGGCGCGGTTGTCTTCCCGGCCGTTGACTCCTGTGTAGCCTTTTTCGAAGATCCGTGGAAGGTCTTCTGACTGGATTCCGATGCCGGTGTCTGCGATGACAAGGATTGCCGGTGCTGTATTCGACGTACGGTTTCCACGCTCATCCTCCAGCCAGATTTCAATGCCACCCGTTCTTGTATATTTCAGCGCATTGGAAAGAATCTGTCCAATGACAAAACCAAGCCATTTTTCATCAGTGAGAACGGTCGCATCCGTCCCCTCATAGGACAACGAGAGCTTTTTTGCCACAAAAATCCCTGCATATTTATGGATCTGTTCCCGGATGATCCGATCCAGAGAGCACCGGGCAAGCTTCAGGTCTGCGGACATGTCTTCTGTGCGAAGGTACCCGAGAACCATCTCCACATACTGTTCAATGCGAAAAAGCTGTGCCAGGGATTCCCGGTTCCGCTCCGGTTCCTCCTGAAGCAGCAGACGCAGGGCAAAAATCGGCGTTTTGATCTGATGCGCCCACATGGTATAGTAATCCGTCATCTCTTCCAGGGATCGCTGTCGGTCTGTCTCTGCGCTCATCCGCATGCCATCCAGTTTCCGGATGATCTCCCGGTAAAGAAGTTCTACCTCATCGGCAGTCTCGTCCAGACGGTCCAGATTGATCTCCGGAGCTTTTTCCACCAGTTTTAAGTTCTGCACCTTCTGCCGGTAGCGGACATACCCATATAAAAAAGCGGCAGCTCCTGCTCCCAGCCACAGAACTGCCATATAGATCACTGCCTCAGCGGGAAGCTGATACAGGCAGACCACTGCTGCCGATGCAGCCACCGCAAAAACAAAGGCAATGAGAAAAATTTTTGTCTGTTTCAAATATGCGCGTAATAATTTCATAAAAACCTCACACCATGTAACCAAGCCCTTTTCGCGTGATAATAAAATCCACAAGGCCTGCTGCCTCCAGCTTTTTGCGAAGGCGTGTAATGTTTACAGTCAGGGTGTTGTCGTCCACAAAGCTGTCACTTTCCCACAGTTTGGTCATAATAGCATCTCTGGATACCGGTCTGCCTGCCTGGGAAAAAAGCAGCTCCAGGATACGCAGTTCATTTCTGGTCAGTTCCAGCTCCATCCCGTTCCAGGTCAGCGTAGCCCCGGAAAGGTTGAGCACTGCTCCTTTATGTTCCAGAATATTTCCCGGATTTCCAAAGGAATAGGTCCTGCGGAGGATTGCCTGGATCTTGGCTACCAGTACGTCCATGTCAAAAGGCTTGGCAATAAAATCATCCGCGCCACGGCTCATGGCCATGACCATGTTCATATTGTCGGCTGCGGAGGAGATAAAGATCACCGGCACCTGGGAAACTTTTCGGATTTCCTCACACCAGTGGAAGCCGTTATAAAAGGGAAGTTTCAGATCCAGAAGAACAAGCTGAGGATCTTTCCCCGCAAATTCCTGCAGTACATTGGAAAAATCCTCAGCCAGAAAAACTTCATATCCCCAGGAACTGAGATGTTTTTTCAGAAGATTCGCGATTGTTTCGTCATCTTCTACAATAAAAATACGATACTTCATTCCTGTTCGTCCTTTTTATGTTTACGCTTCTTCCGCTCCATCCGGATCTACCAGGCGGTTCAGAACCTTGAAGCCATTGTTACGGAGAACACTCTCTGCAACAAGAAGATCCTCACAGTGCATGATCGCTACCGGGACTTTCAGGCCTCTGTGGAAGAAGGTGTAGATGTAGTGAAGGTTTACGTTGCTGTCGCCCATGACACTTAAAAGTTTGTCCAGGCCGCCGATCTCATCCTGAAGATCCACCAGGATGGCCTGAGTGATACGGGTCATGTATCCGTTTTCAGCCATGATCTGATCTGCTTTTTCCGGATCATCGCATACCATACGGAAGTTTGCGAATTCCGGTGCGTCGAAGCAGCCGAAGCCGTAGATGTCGATCTGATTCTCTGCAAGAATCTTTGTAACTTTCTGAAGACTCCCTGGGGTGTTTTCTACGAAGACGATGTTCTGTTTTACCATAATAATATTTTCCTCTTTTCTTATTATTCTTTTGTTATTTTCTTGTTTATTTTAGCATGAAATTTGTGGGAAGTGAATCCCCTCCCGGGGTGGGGCATTTCGCATGTGGCGGGTTTCCTTTCCAGGGGAGCATTTTGCATGCGACAGATATATCGCCTTCCGGCGGGAGCATTTCGCATGCGGCAGGTATATCGCCTTCCAGCGGGAGCATTTTGCATGCGGCACATTCCCTTCCGGGGGGAGCATTTCGCATGCGGCAGTTGCGAGGAGGGGAAGCATTCATAGTTGCGAAGGCCATGCTCCCCTCCTCGCGCTCCACCCCTCCCGGCCACGCCGCTGTTCTGCGCTGTGGAATGTGTTGCTTTGCTGGCGGGGCGATGGATTTTACGGTGTTGGATATTGTAGGCTATGCCGATATAGATGAATGCACTACGCTATAACCCGCGGTTTATTTTTATCGATTTGAGCAAAAAACAGGGAACAGGCCCGCTGCGCGGGCCGCTTTCCCGTCCGCCCTCATCCATCGGCTCAGCCTGACGGCTTCGACACCCTGGAGTACATCGCCCAGCCAATAACGTAGCACATTCCACAACGTACGCCTCAAAATGCGTGCCCGGAAAGGGGGGAGCGCGAGGGGGAAAAGCGGGCTTCGCAACTCTGAGTGCTTTCCCCCTCGCATATTTCCGCCGGGAAACAATTCCCGGATCTCCCCACGATGTAGCACAGCGATACATTCACATTAATACGTTAAAGCGTAACGCTTTTAATTACTAAATTTCAAATATAAGTATACCATCACAACCCAAAATGTCAACCACCTTTCCCAAAAACAAAAATAACATATAAAAAAGCCGAACGCACATCCAACAGACATGCGTCCAGCCATCCATTTCAATAATTGCAGTTGCTCTGAAGAGCTCAATCTAGCTCTTCATCCACATACTTCTGTATATTAGAAGCATTCACATACTTCTTAACCTGTGCCCCGTCAGTGATCACAAGTGTAGGTGCCTGACGGATTCCATACTGCTTGACAAGTTCAGGATTCTGCTCGGCATCGATGATCTCCAGTTCTTCGCCTTCCAGCATTTTCTTTGCCATACGGCAGTTTGGACATGTGCTGGTTGTAAAGAGATATTTGTGAGATGCCACCGGCTGGATCTCAACCTCGTCGCCTTTCATGGTCATCATGCTGGTGTGTACTTTTTTCAGCTGGGAATGGGTAATATCATAGAGGGTACGGTTCTTGTACTCCTGTGTCTTGCCATCGTTCCAGTTCTGTACCGGACGGTAGTATCCGGTGATACGGCTGTAAACCTCGGCCTTCTTTCCACATTTCGGGCAGGTGAAATGCTCGCCGCTGATGTAGCCATGCTCCTGACATACGGAATAAGTCGGAGAAATGGTGTAATATGGCAGACGATAATTCTCCGCGATCTTACGTACCAGAGACGCTGCTGCCTTCCAGTCCGGAAGCTTCTCTCCCAGGAATGCGTGGAATACAGTTCCGGATGTATACAGAGTCTGCAGATCATCCTGAATATCCAGTGCGTCAAAAATATCAGCGGTATAATCAACCGGCAGATGAGAGCTGTTTGTATAATACGGAGTATCGCCCTCTTTTCCTGCTGTCTTGATATCCGGATAACGGCTTCTGTCGTGTTTGGCAAGACGGTACGCCGTGGACTCTGCCGGTGTTGCCTCCAGGTTGAAAAGCTCTCCCGGATACTGCTCCTGGTAGTCGGAAAGACGGTTTCTCATATGCTCCAGAACTTCTTTCGTAAACTTCTGGGTTTCCGGATCTGTCATGTCTTTTTTCAGCCAACATGCATTTAAGCCCGCTTCGTTCATTCCCACAAGACCGATGGTGGAAAAATGATTCTCAAAGCTTCCGAGATATCTCTTGGTGTACGGATACAGTCCCTCATCCAGAAGTCTGCTGATCACATCTCTTTTGATGTGAAGAGATCTCGCGGAGATATCCATCATATGATCCAGACGCTGATAAAATTCCTTCGGTGTTCTGGAAAGATATGCGATACGTGGCATATTGATGGTTACAACACCTACAGAACCTGTGCTCTCACCGGAACCGAAGAAACCGCCGCTCTTTTTGCGGAGCTCACGGAGATCCAGGCGGAGACGGCAGCACATGCTGCGGATGTCGCTCGGTTTCATATCACTGTTGATGTAGTTGGAAAAATACGGAGTACCGTACTTGGAAGTCATCTCAAAGAGAAGTCTGTTATTCTCGGTATCGGACCAGTCAAATTCCTTTGTGATGGAATAAGTCGGGATCGGATACTGGAATCCACGTCCGTTGGCATCTCCCTCGATCATGGTCTCGATAAATGCCTTATTGACCATATCCATCTCTTTCTTGCAGTCTTTATACTTGAAGTCCATATCCTTGCCGCCTACGATGGCAGGAAGTTCTGCAAGGTCATCCGGAACAGTCCAGTCCAGTGTAATATTGGAAAATGGTGCCTGAGTGCCCCAACGGCTTGGAGTATTTACGCCATATACAAAGGACTCAATACATTTCTTAACCTCCGGATAGGAAAGGTTGTCTGCCTTTACAAAAGGTGCCAGATAAGTATCAAAGGATGAAAATGCCTGTGCGCCTGCCCACTCATTCTGCATGATACCCAGGAAATTTACCATCTGGTTACAGAGCACGCTTAAATGCTTGGCCGGTGCGGAAGTGATCTTACCCTCGATTCCGCCAAGGCCCTCACGGATCAGCTGTTTCAGGGACCATCCTGCACAGTATCCGGTCAGCATGGACAGATCGTGGATATGGATATCCGCATTTCTGTGTGCCTCCGCGATCTCATTGTCATAGATCTCAGACAGCCAGTAATTGGCAGTAACAGCTCCGGAGTTGCTTAAGATCAGTCCTCCTACAGAATAGGTTACTGTTGAGTTCTCTTTTACACGCCAGTCCTCAACCTTTACATAGCTGTTTACGATTTCTTTATAGTCAAGGATGGTAGATTTCATATTGCGGATCTTCTCACGCTGCTTGCGATAAAGGATATACGCCTTGGCAACATCGGAATATCCTGCCTGGATCAGTACGTTCTCCACACTGTCCTGGATATCCTCCACAGAGATCCGGTTGTTCTCGATCTTATTCTGAAAATCCGCAGTAACACGAAGTCCCAGAAGGTCGATCATATCCGGACTGTAATTCTTGCCCTTGGCATCAAACGCCTTATCAATGGCTGCGGTGATCTTCCCCATTTTAAATTCGTCTAATTCACCGTCTCTTTTTACTACCTGAAACATAAGAAAATGCCTCCCTCATGCATGTATTTATAAAGCGGACTCTCTTATTCCGCCTCACTTACCTGCCCATGAACATACCCCGTTTCACGATCTATGTTCAAAGCGCTGTAGGCTTATTGTATCAGACACACTCCTTTGCGTCAACACAAAAAGCACCATATATAGTGTCCATTTTGTTCACGGTACTATATATGGTACTGAGTAGTTTTTTTAACATTATGTAACTTTCGGATAGATTTCCCGCGGAACCCTTGCTTTTACAGCAATTCCGCCTTCTGTATACTCTTCCGAAAGAAGCTGTCCATACTCACGGATCAGCTGGATCTGACCGGCCTCCGAATACGGAAAAAGCCGCTCCATATAAATCTGGCCTTCTGCAAGGATCTCAGAGAGCAGTTCCTTAAATTCTTCAAGTCCTTCTCCTGTCCGTGCGGAAATCTTCAGCGTATGATCTGCACGGAGATCCCGGAGACTTTCCCCGGAAACACGGTCCTGCTTGTTAAAAAGTGTGATCGTCTTTTTCCCAAGGGCGCCCAGCTCTTTCAGGGTCTCATATACGATATGCATCTGCATCTCCGCCTGGGGATTGGACTCATCTACCACATGAATGATGTAGTCCGCATATTTGGCTTCTTCCAGGGTACTCTTGAAGGCTTCTACCAGATTGTGGGGAAGCTTCCGGATAAATCCTACAGTATCCGTAAGAAGAAGCTGCTGTCCGTCATCCAGTGTCAGAAGACGTGTGGTCGGGTCCAGCGTGGCAAAAAGCTTATCCTCCGAAAGCACCGACGCACCGGTCAGTGTATTCAGAAGCGTGGATTTTCCCGCATTGGTGTAGCCGACAATAGCCGCAGTCTTCAGATTTCCTGCCGCTCTTCTGGAACGGAGCAGTTCCCTGTGCTTTTCCACCTGGGAAAGTTCCTGCTTCAGTGCGGAGATCCGGTTTCGGATCAGACGGCGGTCTGTCTCCAGTTTCTTCTCACCGGGACCTCTGGTACCGATTCCTCCTCCAAGCCTTGAGAGAGAAGAACGAAGTCCCACAAGACGTGCAGAACGGTAACGGAGCTGTGCAAGCTCTACCTGGATCTTACCTTCGCTTGTCACGGCACGCTTCGCAAAAATGTCAAGAATCAGCAAGGTACGGTCCATAACCTTGCATTCCAGTTCCCGCTCCAGATTGTTCATCTGAGCAGGAGAAAGCTCATCGTCACAGATCACACCGTTGGCATTCAGGGCATAGAGAAGGCCTTTTACCTCCTCGATCTTGCCTTTTCCGATATAGGTGCCAGGATGTATTGCCTCGCGGTTCTGGATGATCCTGCCAGCAACGTATGCACCTGCTGTAGCCGCAAGCTCTCCAAGCTCATCCAGGGATTCTTCCATGTCATCCCCCAGATTTGCCTGAACCCCGATCAGGATGACCCGGTCCTGTATTTCCTCAAAATATTCCATATCAGCCCTCCGAAGACGTTCTGGTTTTCAGGAAAGCCAGCTCTTTTTTGGCAGCGGAATCTTCCGGGAACATATCAACATATTCCTGTGCCTTGGTCAGTGCGGTGGCAAAATCCAGTTTTTTCTCATAGGCTACGATCTCGTTGAACAGAAGGCTCTGCATCTCGTCTGTGGTAGCAGTCGGGAGACCTTTTGTAATGTTATCAAGAGCAGAATCATAATCCCCATTCCGGATATCACACAGTGCCAGGCCGTTATATCCCTTGGCGGAATCTCCCACTGCGGAAATATACTGCTTATACATTGCCTGGGCATTTTCCACATCATCCTGAGCCAGATATACCATTCCCAGGAGAAGAAGAGCTTCCGTATTATCCTTCTTGGTTGCTTCCAGGAGCTCTTTTTTTGCATTGCTGTAATCTTCCATATAATAGTAAACGCGGCCTCTGTCACAGTGATCCTGCGCGTCCTTGGCCTCAGAAGAAAGAGCTGCCTCCAGATATCTGGTTCCGTCTGCTTCCATATCTTTATCCAGGTATGCCTCATAGATCTGGATCGCCATATCATAGGTGGAATCTTCCCCATAGGCCTGCTTGAAGTTCGATGCCGCTTCCTCGTAGGAATCCATGGCAAGGGCAACTTTTCCGGTGAGGAAATAACTGCTTGCATCCATGGAAAAATCTTCTCCAAGTGTCTGGCAGTCTGCCATGGCATCCTCATAATTTCCGGCCTTCAGCTCTGCGGTAGCACGGTAGGACAGGATATCCTTCCGGAGGCTTTTGCTGACTTTATCGCAGTTTAACGCTTCTGTGAAGTTATTCACCGCATCTTCATATTTACCGAGACGTAAACTTGCAATACCTGCCCCACGGTAGGACTGTGCCAGTTTTACCCCGTTCTGGATAGAACTCTGATACTCCTCCAGGGCATACTTGTAACTTCCCTGGGAAAGATCTTTTCCGGCCTGTTCGTATGTTTTTGTTTTTTCACTGCCGCAGCCGCCCAGAAGCAAAGCTCCTGTAACGGCTGCAAGAATCAATACGGTCTTTGTATTTTTCATGGAATTCCTTATTCTACAACAAGCCCTTCGGCTTCCATTACATCAACAACACTGTCTACATATTTATGGCAGAGTTCATCGGTTCCTGCTTCTACCATAACACGGATCAGCGGCTCTGTACCGCTCTCACGTACCAGGATACGGCCATCATCGCCAAGTGCCTCTGCTGCAGCTTCGATGGATGCTTTTACCTTCTCATTTTCCAGTGCTGTTTTCTTGTCGGAAACACGCACATTGCGGAGAAGCTGCGGGTAAACCTTCATCTCCTTGGCAAGGTCGCAGAGTGTGGCTTTCTGGTCCACACATGCTTCCATAATCATCAGGGATGTGAGAATTCCGTCACCGGTAGCAGAATAACGGCTGAAAATAATATGTCCGGACTGCTCGCCACCAATGCTGTAATTGTTTTCCATCATGTTCTCGGCAACGTATTTGTCACCAACTGCAGTCTGCTCATAGTCGATGCCTTCCCGCTCCAGAGATTTGTAAAGACCAAGGTTGGACATAACGGTTGTTACAACGGTATTTCCGTTCAGCTGGCCTTTTTCTCTTAAGTATTTACCGCAGACATACATAATCTTGTCACCGTCAATGATGTTTCCACGGTGGTCTACGGCGATACAGCGGTCCGCGTCACCATCGTACGCAAAACCGATATCCAGGCCTTTATCTACCACAAACTGTCTCAGGACTTCAATGTGTGTGGAACCGCATCCACGGTTGATGTTGGTTCCGTTCGGCTCGTTATTGATTACGTAAGTTTTTGCACGAAGTGCGTCAAAAACACTCTTGGCAATAGCGGATGAACTTCCGTTGGAGCAGTCCAGTCCTACCTTGATATTCTTGAAATCGTGGCATGGGATAGAGATCAGATGTCCGATATAACGGTTTCTTCCGGATGCAAAATCCACAGTACAGCCGATATCTTCTCCGGTTGCCAGCGGAAGTTCCTCGATCTCACCATCCAGATAAGCCTCGATACGTGCTTCAATATCTGCGGAAATCTTCTGTCCGTTCTCATTGAGGACTTTGATTCCATTATCATTAAACGGATTATGGCTTGCGGAAATCATGATACCGCAGTCAAAATCTTCTGTACGTACCACATAGGACACACTTGGAGTTGTGGTTACATGAAGCAGATAAGCATCTGCTCCGGATGCGGTAAGTCCTGCCGCAAGGGCATACTCAAACATGTAACTGCTTCTTCTTGTATCCTTGCCGATCACGATCTTCGCCTTGTGATCTCTGCCGTAATACCAGCCAAGATAACGTCCCACGCGAAATGCATGATCTGCTGTAAGTTTTACATTTGCTTCACCACGAAAACCATCTGTTCCGAAATATTTACCCATAATGCTCTCCTTTATTACTGATACAGTCCTTCCGGATAAACGCCGTCATCTGTAAGTTTTTTGAATGCATCCTGTACAGATGCCTTATCTTCCTGATAAGTAACACCAAACCACTCGTCCTTTGTCTCAAGAACGTCTACTGCTGCTTTTCCGGAATGGATCAGCTGGTCGATAAGCTCTGGAAGAAGATATTCTTTTTTGATGTCTCCCTCTTTGATTCCACCAAGGAACTCAATGAAGCCTTTCTCAAGGATTTCCATAAATTCCGGTGTCAGTCCCCACATGTTCATGGAAACAAGGCTCTTGGTATCCAGTGCTTCTGCTGTACCGTCGTCATTTCTTGTTTCTGCGCCGTCTGCTGTCTTGAAGATGTTATGTGTCTCTGTAACGCCGACAAGCTTGCCGTCCTCAATGTGGCACACACCTCTTGTAACACTTCCGTTGTCGCTTAATGTATTTCCAAGGCGGAAACCTGCCATGCAGATGTGCATCGGGCCATCCTGTGGATGATCCTGTACAAGATAGTCGTGAACTTTTACGTAGGCTTCTTTTCCATAGTAGTCATCTGCATTGATAACAGCGAATGGCTCGGAAAGGACTTTCTTTGCTGCCAGTACGGCATGTCCGGTTCCCCATGGCTTGGTACGGTCTGCCGGTTTCTGGAAATCTCCCGGAAGATCATCGATCTCCTGGAATGCATAAGCAACCTCTGTAATCTTGGAGATACGGTCTCCGATCACTTTTTTGAACTCATCCTCAAGGTCTTTACGGATAATAAATACAACCTTGTTGAATCCTGCCTCCAGTGCATCATGGATAGAATAGTCCATAATGATCTCACCCTTCGGTCCTACCGGTGCAAGCTGCTTGATTCCTTTTCCAAAACGGCTTCCAATTCCTGCCGCCATGATTACCAGTGCTGTCTTTTTCATGTTTCGTTTCCTCCTGATTTATTATAGTTTTTTGAACTCTATCTCTGTAATTAACGATTACTCCTGTTCATTGAGCTTGGTCAGCTTCACTGCCTGGTCTGCCGCGATCAGGCTGTCGATGATCTCATCCAGGTCTCCGTTGAGGATATTCTCAAGGCGATGAAGGGTAAGTTTGATCCTGTGGTCTGTCACACGTCCCTGCGGGAAGTTGTAAGTACGGATCTTCTCGGAACGATCACCGGTACCGATCTGGCTTCTTCTTGCCTCTGCCTCAGCGTCGTGCTGCTTGGCAAGTTCCATCTCATACAGACGGGAACGGAGCACGCGAAGTGCCTTATCCTTGTTCTTAAGCTGAGATTTCTCATCCTGGCAGGAAATTACGATTCCTGTAGGAATATGGGTAAGACGTACGGCAGAGTCTGTGGTGTTGACACACTGACCACCGTTTCCGGATGCACGGAATACATCGAATTTACATTCATTGAGATCCAGATGGAAATCAATCTCTTCTGCCTCCGGCATGATGGCTACAGTACAGGTAGAAGTATGGATTCTTCCGCCGGACTCTGTCTCCGGTACTCGCTGTACACGATGCACACCGCTTTCATATTTCAGTCTGGAATATGCACCTTCACCTTTGATCATGAAAGTAACTTCCTTGAAACCGCCGATACCGTTCTCATTAAGGCTGAGCATCTCAGTCTTCCAGCGGCGGGATTCCGCATATTTCACATACATACGGTAGATCTCTGCCGCAAAGAGAGCTGCCTCATCACCGCCTGCGCCTCCACGGATCTCAACGATAACATTCTTGCTGTCGTTAGGATCTTTCGGAAGAAGAAGGATCTTCAGCTCATGCTCCAGCTCCTCCACTCTCTTTCTTGCATCAGAAAGCTCCTCTTTCAGCATCTCACGCATCTCTTCGTCCTTCTCGCTCTCCAGCATGGAAAGACTGTCCTCGATGGTTTCTTTGTTTTTCTTATATTCTTTATATGCGTCAACGATTGGCTGCAGGTCGCTCTGCTCTTTCATCAGCTTCTGAAAATGCGCCGGATCATCGGTTACCCCCGGTTCTCCCAGCTCATTGAGAAGCTCCTCAAAACGTACCAACAGATCATCCAGTTTATCAAACATGTATTTCCTCCTGTTTCTGATACCTGTAAATCACAATTTTTACAAAGGCTTCTGCCCCATCACTACACGGTCAAGGCCCGGAAGATCTTTTACCACCTGAACCTTTTCAAAACCGGCATTTCTCAGCATTTCACTGACTGCCTCCCCCTGGGTGCAGCCGATCTCATACAGAAGCCATCCGCCCGGTTTCAGATACTTTCCGGCCTCTGCGGTGATCTTTCTGTAAAAATAAAGCCCGTCTTCCATTCCGTCAAGAGCCTTCCTTGGGTCATGAAGGCGGACTTCTTCCATCAATGTTTCAATTTCTTCTGTCGCGATATAAGGCGGGTTTGAAATAAGGATATCATATTTTCCCCCCTCTTTTCCACCTTTTTCGCAAAAATACGGTGCCGAGAACAGATCACTTTCCACAAAATCCGCCCGGTTCTCCACATTCAGAAGACTGGCGTTCTCTTTGGCCACCTCCAGTGCTTCCGGCGAAACATCCACACCGACACCATGGGCATCCTGCCGTTCCAGAAGAAGGCTTATGAGAATGCAGCCTGAACCCGTACACATATCCAGAATCTCCGGTTTTTCCACATCATCAAGGCATTTCAGCCCTTCTTCCACAAGTGTCTCCGTGTCCTGTCTCGGGATCAGCACATTTTCGTTTACATAAAATTCATAGCCCATAAAAAAAGCCTGATGAGTCAGCTGCTGTACAGGAATATGTCCTGCCCGCCTGCCGATCAGCTCAAGATACTCTGCTGCGGTCTCATCAGACACCGGTTCATCACCATGTGCAAAATAGTATGCCCGGTTCTTTCCGGTCTTATATTCCAGAAGGAGCCAGGCATCCAGCCCGGCTTCTTCCAATCCGTTATCTTTCAGTATCGTTGTTCCTTTTTTGAGAAGTGACTCAAGAGTCTGCATGGCTTGTCTCCTCTGTCTCATAAGGGATGTCCAGGTCAAATTCCTCTTTCAGATAGGCTCTCCAGTCAAAAACCGCCTCAACAGCCTTGATGGCTACTTCTGCCATATCTGCGGTTGGTTCCTTGGTGGTAAATTTCTGCATGGCAAGACCTGGTTTACTCATAATGTCCGCAAATTTACTGTCTGTTCTTCCTGCCCACTGGATGATCTCAAAAGAGATTCCCGCAACTACCGGCACCATGAGAAGTCTTCCAAACAGTCTTACCCAGTAAACCGGAACCAGCACAAACACAAAGTGCAGCACAATACTTACCAGCATGACCAGGAACAGAAAACTGGTTCCACAGCGCTTATGGAGCCTGGAACTCTTCAGCACGTTCTCCACAGTCAATGGCAGTCCGTGTTCCACACAGTTGATACATTTATGTTCCGCACCGTGATACATAAATGTTCTCTGGATATCCTTCATTCTGGAGATCAGGAACATATATCCCATAAACAGTGCCAGCTTTACAAAAGCTTCTACTACAGTAACCAGGAATTCCGAAGCCCCTACCTTGCGGATCAGACTGGCCAGTATATACGGAAGAAACATAAAAGCAGCCACAGATACTACCATAGAAACAGCTACCGTAATGTAAAGAAGCCACTTGAACTGCTTATCTTCTTTGGCTTTCTTTGCGGAACGCTCCTCTTCTGTAAGCTGCTCATTCTTCTTCGCGGTTTCTTCATCTTCCTCATCACCTGCGATCTCCGCAGAGTACATCAGGCATTTCGTACCTACCACAAGAGAATCCACAAAACTTACCACACCACGGATGATGGGCTTCTTCAGAAACGCATGGTTTCCGAAGGTACATTTATAGTCTTCTACTTTCAGCTCGATCTCCTGGTCCGGACGGCGCACTGCGATAGAATATTTGTCCTTGTGGCGCATCATGATGCCTTCCATCACGGCCTGTCCGCCAATATTCGATGATTTCATTCATTCTCTCCTGTGCAAACTGAAAAAATTTTTCAGTTAAAGAAAGGTTGAGATTTCCCAACCTCAACCTTCTCATTTCCTGTATTCGCAATAATTACTTATTCAGGCCGTATTTCTTGTTGAACTTATCGATACGTCCACGAGCCTGTGTAGCCTTCTGCTGTCCTGTGTAGAACGGATGGCATTTGGAGCAGATCTCAACGTGGATGTCCTCTTTAGTAGAACCTGTTACGAAAGTGTTTCCGCAGTTGCAGGTTACAGTTGCCTGATAGTAGTTCGGATGGATTCCTTCTCTCATGATTTTCACCTCTCTATATAATTTAATATTATTCGTATACAATTGACGAATTCCATTTTAAACAGCTTGCTAAGTATAACACAGCTTTCCTGAAAATGCAAGGACTTTATAAAAATTTCTGTTTCTTTACAGTCTGTACCAGCTCCGCATTGGTCCTGGTTCTGGCAAAGGTATTCAGAATCTGTTCTACCGCCTCATCGGACTTCATTCCGTTGAGTGCTTTTCGCATAATATAAACAGCTTCCTGCTCATCCTTGCTGAGAAGAAGATCCTCTCTTCTGGTTCCGGATTTCTGGATGTCGATAGCCGGGAATACACGTTTTTCCTGTAATTTACGGTCAAGGACAAGCTCCATATTACCGGTTCCCTTGAACTCCTCGTAGATGACATCGTCCATCTTGCTTCCGGTATCCACAAGTGCCGTTGCCAAAATCGTCAGGCTTCCGCCCTCACGCATATTACGGGCTGCGCCAAAAAATCTCTTAGGCATATGAAGAGCTGCCGGATCAAGACCACCAGATAAAGTCCTTCCACTTGGCGGGATAATCAGGTTATAGGCTCTGGCAAGTCGTGTAATGGAATCCAGAAGGATGATCACATCCTGTTTATGTTCTACCAGACGACGGGCACGCTCCACAACCATCTCGGAAACTCTCTTATGATGCTCCGGAAGTTCATCAAACGTGGAATAGATCACTTCCACATTAGGTCCCTGGATTGCTTCCTTGATATCGGTAACCTCCTCCGGACGCTCATCGATCAGAAGGATAATGAGATGCATATCCTTATTATTCTTAAGGATGGACTTGGCAACATCTTTCAGAAGGGTTGTCTTACCGGCTTTCGGCGGGGATACGATCATTCCTCGCTGTCCCTTTCCGATGGGGCTGATCAGGTCTACGATACGCATGGCAGTTGTGCCGCCTGCACGTTCCATAACCAGTCTCTCATTAGGGAAAATCGGCGTCATATCTTCGAAATTATACCTTCTCTGCCCCTCACTTGGGTGGAATCCGTTGATGGAGGATACGTAAAGAAGTGCGCTGAATTTCTCGCCCTGGGTCTTGATACGGATATTTCCCTGGATGATATCACCGGTCTTTAAGTTAAAGCGGCGGATCTGGGAAGGAGAAACATAAATATCGTTCTCACCTGGAAGATAATTGGCGCAGCGGATAAATCCGTAGCCATCCGGAAGTACTTCAAGAATTCCATTTGCCTTCTCACCACTGTCCAGCTGTGTGGACTCTGAAGGAACATTTCCATTCTCTCTGGCAGATTCCCGGTTATAATCCCGGTTGGCCTCTCTGTTATAATCTCTGTTATAGTCTCTCCGGACATTTACATTTCTGTGTTCCTGTTCCGTTCTTTCTGTCCGGTATTCTTTACGCTCCTGCAGAGTCTCTCCTGCGGGACGTGTATGATATTCTGTTTTTTCTGTTTCCTGCTTCTTTTCTTTCAGATTATTTTCTCCGGATGTGCTCCTGCGTACTTCTTCAGGGTTCCCTTTTGCGGTTTCTTTCGCATCTTCTTCCAGCATTCTCTCAATCAGTGCCGGTTTTCTCAAAGTGGAAATCCCCTTCATCCCTCTCGCTTTTGCCAGGTCTTTCAGCACTGCCAGAGATAATGATTCATACTTTTCTCTCATAAATACCTCTACCCTTAACTCTTATAAAATGTAATTTAATTATTTATTCTGGAAATCCGATACAGCCTGACATGGCTGCACTGGTGTCTGAACCGTTATTGAATGTAATGTGATTATTATTATGATATTAATATACACTATTTTTGAAGCAATGCAAGAAATTTTTATCGACAATTTCACCGGAGAAATTTTATTATAACACAAAAACACCCGGGAATTTCCCGGGTGTTCCATATAACAGCTTGTTATTTCCAGACTACTTTATAAACATTCATGATTTTTGTTATTTGTGCGTCTGTAACCTTTGAGAGTGCATTGACAATTGCCTCATAGGTCTGCGGACGCTGAGACTTCAGAGCTGACGGATTCTCTACATAATTCAGAACAGACTCTGCAAAATACTCGGAAGCATTCTGTGTTGCATACGCTTTTCTGACGCCTGTGAATTTGGATTTTTCGCTGTTGTATACAGCTTCAAAGGAACTGGTTGTATCCACGTTTCCGGCTACAAAAGCAAGGAAATGTCCAAGTTCATGATAAATGGTGGAATCCTCACACTGAAGTGTGATCATTCTTGTCTTGGCATCAAAGTGTCCCGCATAGGATACGCTTGGATCAACAGTTACAGTAAATCCCATCTTTGTGTAGGCATTCAGTACTCTGCTGTCCATCTGTGGCGCGATGGATGCTACATTGCTGATTGTGTATTTCTCTTTTTTTACATTTGTATTTGCAGTTGTGGATTTTGTTGTGGTCTGCGCTGCCGCAACAACGGTTGTGGTTGTTTTTACAGTTGTTGTAACCTTCTGTGTCTGTACGACCTTTTTGGATTTCTTGGTGAATTTCTGATTTGTATCTGTCTGTACTGTTGTCTGGGTTTTTACTGTTGTTGTCTGGTTCTTTTTGGTTGTTTTTGTTGTTGTTTTTTTCTTGGTTGGAAGTTTTTTGCTGTAAGTTTTTGTTGCTGCTTTCTTTAAATTGATTGTTTTTTTGGTTGTTTTGCTCTTCTTGGTTGTTTTGGTTGTTACCTTCGGTTTGGATGCAAGAGGAGTATCATCATCGGTAAGCGTCTGCTCCACTACCGGATCTGTGTAACTTGGCAGTTCCGGCACCTGTGAGTCCTGCCATACCATTGCAAAGCTTCCTGCTGTGATCAATGCAGCCGCCGCGATACATCCGGCTGCAACCTTCTTCTTCATAAAGAAGTTTTTAAGGTTCATTTTTTTCATACTTTTCACACCTTTCTGAAAACCGACGTCCAGAACGTCATCCCAGTATGGTGGCCGCAGAATTTACTGCATCAAAAAAACCGCTTATTCTGAAAAATAAACGGCCGCGTCAACACATAAATCCTTTTCACCTGGATGTAATTTCTGAGTACGTCACTAAATCGGAATTTAATGCGGCAACCGGCTGTCATAGTCCTTCTTTTGTGACCTTAGACCCTTGGCTTTGCGTCCCTGCTTTTCAACAGGTTTGCCTTTATATATACAGTATATGTTTTTTTCCCTTAAATGTCAACATTTCCCGCTTATTTTGGCCCTGCTTCTGTCCTTTTTTTCCAGAATCTGCTATACTGTTATCTGTAAAAAAGGAAGAAAAAAGTATATAACAGGAGAACGGCAAATATGTCAAAAACTTTATCTGTCCGTCTCTTTTTTGTGTTGCTGCTTTCCGGGATCATAATTTTTCTCCCCGGATGTGCGAAATCCGAAAATTCCGGTGAAGAACCTCCCGTTTACTCCCCTGCCCGTGTCCTCACGCCTGAGGCTCCCGGCACACAGACGCTCGGAAGTTCCCCTCTGGTTCTGGATATTTCCAATCAGGATCAGGGATATCTGACCGCACAGTCTGACTCCGAAGACTCCCGGATGAGTATACAGCTTACCACACCGTCCGGTGTTCTCTATTCCTATTTTCTGGCGCCAAAGGAACAGGCCGTCATCCCCTTTTCCGAAGGCTCGGGAGATTATGTAATCACCTGCTATCAGCAGATCAACGGAAGCCAGTATGCCGCACTGTATTCAGAAACTCTCACTGTAAATCTTGAAAATGAATTTCTTCCGTTTCTGTACCCGAACCAGTATGTAAATTTTTCCGCCGAGAGCGAAGCCTGCACACTGGCTCAGTCCCTTGTCACGGAAGAAATGAAAGATGTGGATATCCTGAAAACCTTCTACAACTATGTCACCAGCCATATCACCTATGACTATGATAAAGCAAATTCTGTAGAAGCCGGTTACCTTCCGGACATTGATGAAACCCTCCGCACAGGTACCGGAATCTGTTTTGATTACGCCGCACTGCTTACTGCCATGCTTCGAAGCCAGGATATTCCCTGTAAGCTCGAAATCGGCTATTCAGGAGAAATCAAGCACGCATGGATTGATGTCTATATCCGTGGAAAAGGCTGGGCAACAAAGGCCGTTTCTTTTGACGGAGACACCTGGCAGCTGATGGACCCTACCTTTGACGCCAACAGTGATGATGACGAAACCATCCAGGAATACATCGGAGATGAAAGTAATTATACGGTACAGTTTTCACGCTGACCGATTCCCAGCAAAAAGGAGACTTTATTATGAACTATAAACTGACCGCCCGGGAATTATCCAGTTTCTGCGGGCAGATGGGAATGCTTCTGCATTCCGGCATATCCACCACAGAAGGCCTTCATATTCTCTGTGATGAAAGTAAAACCGATACAGACCGTGAAATACTTACCCCTCTGATCCGTTCTGTGGAAGAAAACGGTTCTCTTTCCCAGGCACTGGAAGAGGTCGGCTGTTTCCCTGCATCTATGACTGCCTATGTAAAAACAGGCGAGGAAACCGGCTGCCTGGATGAAATTATGAACAGTCTTTCCGAACATTATAAACAGGAACAGGAAATCTCCCAGCAGATCCGAAGCGCTGTCACCTATCCTCTGATCATGCTTGGCATGATGGCAGTGGTAATTCTTGTTCTTCTGGTAAAAGTCCTTCCTGTTTTTCAGCAGGTGTTTCAGCAGATGGGACTGGAAATGAACGGGGTTTCCCGGGGACTCCTCAATGCCGGCAATGTAATCAGTCACTACTCTGCCGTTTTTCTGATTCTTGCCGCTGTTCTGATTGGCTTCACCCTTTTTTTCAGCCTTACCGAAAAAGGCCGCTCAAGCCTCCGGAAACTGGTTACCCATCTGCCCATATTTCGTGAGATCCCCGTTGCCATGGATTACAGCCGTCTGGCCCAGGGACTGTCTCTTGGCCTTCGAAGCGGTCTCTCCCCGGAAACAAGCCTTGAACTTACAAAAGCGTTGCTTTCACAGCCGGAGCTTCTCACAAAACTCCAGAAAACCTCTGACCTTCTTAAGGAAGGGGAAGCTTTTTCAGAAGCGCTTACAAAATCCGGACTTTTTGGAGGCATGGAGGGCCGTCTTATCCGTGTATCGTTTTATTCCGGATCCAGCGATGAAACTTTACACAGCCTTTCCGAACAGTACTCTGAGAAATCTTTAAACCTGATTTCTCAGGCAGTTTCCATTGTAGAACCTACCATTGTGATTCTGCTTTCGCTTCTGGTTGGGCTTGTACTGCTTTCCGTAATGATGCCTCTTCTTGGAATTCTTTCTGATTTTGCAATGTAAGGTGGTGACAGAATGGAACTTTTTGAAAGCCGCAGAAAAAAATTTTTACGGGGATTTCTTCTTCTTTTTCCCGTACTGCTTCTGATTCTTGCCTGTATTCTCTTTGTGGCAGGAATCAGCCATACTTCCGGGCAGGCTCTTCAGAAAGAACAGGATGCTCTGGAAAAAACATTAAAAGCCAGTGCTGTCCGTACTTATGCGCTGACCGGAGAATATCCGGAAGATCTTTCGCAGATTCTTCGTGATTACCATATTACCTATGACAAAAGCAAATTCGTTGTGGAGTACGTTCCCAACGGTTCCAATCTGCTGCCATCTATCAGCGTTATCGCCCTTTCCGGCAGCACGAAGGGAGGAAGTGCTTCATGAAGCTAAAGAAAAATACGGATCATTCCATTTCGTCCCTTTTTTCTCTCCTTCTGTTTGGTATTTTTGTCCTGTTTCTTATGCTGATGCTTCTTTTTTCCGCAAGAATCTATCAGCAGACAGTAAAACAGACCGACTCCGATTCCGAACTTGGAACCGCTATCACCTATCTGACTACCAAATTCCGGCAGCATGACCAGGCGGACGAAATTTTTTCCGGGACTCTGGACGGTACCCCTGCACTATGTTTCCGGGATAAAATTAACGAAAAAGACTACATCACCTACATCTACCTGAAAGATGAAAACCTTATGGAACTTTTTACCGCTTCAGACTCCCAGGCCAGTTCCTCTGCAGGCACCGTAATTTCCTCTCTTTCTGATTTTCAGGTAAAAGAAATGGAACATGGTTTCTACCGTCTTTCCCTTGAAAATACTTCCGGGGTTTCCACTCAGTTTCTGCTGCACAGTACAGCTGTTTCTTCCGGCTCAGGCAAAAAGGAGGATCTACAAGTAACTGAATATATTACAAAAAGATATTAAACATGTTTAAATATACTTATTAATTTCTACCAAGGTCAAAACACTTGTTCTGCATGTTTAATCATGGTATAATGAAATAGAACAAATAGTTCATAAACATATTAGCCAATAATAACAGGAATCAGCCAGAAAAGGATGATAAGATTGCTAAAAAGTTTCAAAACAGAGATCAATCCTACAGAAGAGCAGAAGATTAAAATACATAAGACAATCGGCACATGCAGATATATCTATAATTTTTACCTGTTTCATAATAAAGAACTTTATACTTTGGGTAAAAAATTTATGAGCGGTAAATCGTTCAGCGTATGGTTGAATAATGACTATCTTCCGAACCATCAGGAATATTCCTGGATCAGGGAAGTCAGTTCCAAATCGGTAAAACATTCGATTGAAGATTCCTGTACAGCTTTTTCAAGATTTTTCCATCATCAAAGTGGTTTTCCACGGTATAAGAAAAAAGGACGATCGAATGTAAAAATGTATTTTGTAAGAAACAATCCCAAAGATTGTCTTTGCGAAAGGCACCGGATTAAGATTCCGACGCTTGGATGGGTAAGGCTGAAAGAGAAAGGTTACATCCCAACATCTAAGGATGGATACATAATCAAAAGCGGAACTATTCAAATGGAACTGTCTATAGAAATATTAATAAAACAGCACGAATAAGAAAACTTGAAAAACAATTAAGGCGGGCACAGCGAAAGCTCTCCCGTAAATATGAAAATTTAAAGAAAGGAGAGCCCACTCAAAAAGCAAATATACGTAAACAAAAGCTTAAAGTACAGAAGCTTCATCAGCGTCTGGAAAATATTCGTACAGATTATATCAATAAGACGATATCTGAGATTGCGAAAACCAAGCCATCTCATATAACGGTTGAGGATCTGAATGTATCCGGGATGATGAAAAACCGGCATCTTTCAAAAGCAGTTGCATCACAGAAATTTTACGAATTTCGCACAAAACTGAAGACAAAATGTGAGGAATTTGGAATTGAATTACGGATAGTCAGCAGATGGTATCCTTCTTCAAAGATCTGTCACTGCTGCGGACACATCAAAAAAGACCTGAAACTTTCAGACAGAGTCTACAAATGTGCATGCGGTTATACGGAAGACAGAGATTTCAATGCAGCACTGAATCTGAGAGATGCAGAAACTTACGAAATTGCATGATCCCGCAAACGTAAGCATGTACCGAAGGCTATTTCGGGAATTTACGACTGTGGAGTGTACTTAGGATCTGTGAGTAGAGATAACTCCGGTTGCTCAAAAACATACACGAAGAAACAGTAAGTGGTATTCGAGAGAAGCCACATTATCTCAATGTGAGTATATTTAATCATATTTTGAGTGGCAGGCATCATGAAAAAAACACAGCATAATTCCGGCACCAGCCTTTTTCTCATGGAAATGATCCTGGCTCTTTTATTCCTGTCCCTTTCCTCTGCTGCCTGTATTCAGATTTTTGCGGCAGCCCGGAAAAACCGTATTCAGGCAGAACAGTGGAACCAGATCCAGGCACTCACTACTTCCGCCGGGGAAGCACTGGAGGGTACCGATGGTTCTCCGGCAGAACTTCTGTCCCTTCTTCCAGGCGGCATCCAAAAAGAGGACAATCTGATCTGGTATTATGACGACACCTGGCAAAACTGCTCCGAAAAAAACGCGTCTTATGAAATGATTTTTTCTCCGGATACTTCCTCTTCTGAAAAATCCGGAGAGCTGTCTTTCCTCCAGGTTTCGGACAAGCATATGATTTACCGGATTCCCTTAAGTTTTCCGGCTGAATACAGCGAAAAGGAGGGTTCCTGATGAAACAGAAGCATACTTTTTTTGTAACCGTGGGAATTCCCTCTCTGTTTCTGATTTTTTCTGTTCTGTGTCTCTGTGTACTGGCTCTTCTCACTCTTGGAAGTTCACGGTCTGGCCTGAACACCGCCAGGTATTCCATGGAACAGACTGAAAAATATTATAACGCCTGCATCAAAGCCACAGAAACCGTATCTGAAATTCGAAATGAGCTGTCTCAGTACGCAGATAACGCTTCTGATGAAGCAAAATATTTTTCCCTGATACAGGCAAAAGCAGATACTGACAGGAATTTTTCCTGGGATTCCACGAAACATACCTTAACTTTTTCTACTGAAATCTCAGATACCCAGCAGCTTTGTACTGTACTTGAAATTTTTTACCCAGCAAAAAACAATGGTTCCGTTCTGGAAATCCGGCAGTGGAATACTGATCTTACCAATTCCTGGGATCCGGATACACGCCAGAATCTTTTTAAAGGAGAGTGAAATTATGGATATAGAAATCCCTATTCCCGATTTTCTGACAGAAGCAGCCAATAAACGCGTTTCTGATATCTTCATCATTGCAGGCCGCCCTCTGGCCGAAAAAATCGACGGTCATCTTCTAAGCAGTGGAGAACGACTGATGCCTGCGGAAACCGAAAATCTGCTTCGCATCATTTACAAACTTGCCGGAAACCGTGATATATCCCGGCTTCTGGAAACCGGTGACGATGACTTTTCGTTTTCTATTCCCGGCGTCTCCCGTTTCCGTGTCAACGCTTATAAACAGCGTGGTTCCCTGGCTGCCGTGATCCGTGTAATCGCCTTCAAACTGCCGGATCCTGCAGAGCTTTCCATTCCGGAGGATGTGATGAGTGTTTCCGATTATACCCGTGGTATGGTTCTTGTTACCGGTTCTGCCGGAAGCGGTAAATCTACCACTATGGCCTGCCTCATTGACCGGATTAACCATACCCGGGAAGGCCACATTATTACCCTGGAAGATCCTCTGGAATATCTTCACCGCCATGACCGCTGCATTGTCAGCCAGCGAGAGATCTGCACCGACACCGAGAGTTACTTGACTTCTCTTCGTGCCA
>SKEF01000485.1_pt1 | contig 40556 bp, 49 predicted proteins | sample 4826691 | NCBI WGS metagenome assembly SKEF01 (sample SAMN11008816, study PRJNA524170) | human gut metagenome | biome: Human fecal sample; material: Feces; isolation source: fecal sample from pouch patient p23, p27 | host: Homo sapiens | place: Israel: Tel-Aviv | collected 2016-08-24
TCCATAAACACCATCCACAGCGATCGTAGGCAGAGAAGGATAATCTTTAGCAATACGATTCAATTGTTGTTGTATTTGTCGAACCTTATCTCCTCTGCTGCCGATCGTCAGATCATATCCCGGCCAGGAAGAAGGAATTCCTGAAATCTGTTCTGCGGTATTGATGTACATACTCTCTCCATAATAATATCTCAAGATCTCAATCGGAGCATATCCCTGATCACCTAAGTATTTAGAGCCCCACTGTGTCATCCACTCTGCAAGTGCGTATAAACTAAAAAAGAAAAGGCTAAAAATTATGTGGCTGTATGAATTAAGTATAGCACAAAAAATACTTTTGTGATAACATATCAATGTTGTCGCACCCAATCTGGCAACAGAAAGGGGGTTTCAGCTTGGAAAATTTGCTATCATTTATTATGTCTGTATTGGCTAGTGTAGTTGCCTACTACCTATGCAAATGGTTAGACAGGCATAAATAGCGTACAACCTAACCGTGGATCTTGTCCCATTATAGACAAGAAAAAACCCCAGTATTGCAGTACTGAGGTTTTTTCTTTTTTGTTTCAACTTGAAACATATGCTATCATTTTGCCTACTGGCATTATAGCATATGTATCTCGGAAAAACAATATACATGATTTCTAAAAACATCTGAATGATCTAATCTTCTTTTATGTAATAGTGAAAATCTAATGTTTTATTCTCTTTGTCAAATACAATTTTTTTAACGATCGAACGGATTGCAGCTTGCTTTTCATCCTTGCTGCATTGATCAGATACCAGTACGTCATAAACACCACGAATCTTATTAGGAAGTTCATTGGATCCTTTTTCCTCTTCGCCATGATTCTGTAATTGCTTGAGAAGAAGTTCTCTTTCTTGCTGAATTTGTTCTTTATTGCTTTTGTATTCTGCCAAAGAATCAACGCCATTCAAATATGCCTCTTTGATCCGAACTTCTCTGGCATCCAAACGTTTCAACTGAACGTCCAGGATATCCTGTTGATTTTCAACAACCTTTTCTATACGTTCGCATTCTATGTAGGATTTGTTCATATCTTCTTTTAAGACATTTAAAATCAACGGAACAAGCTTCTTTTCAGAAATTCCATGAGAAACCATACATTTTCCCTTAAGGTATTTATAACATTGAAAATTAATGTAGGTGCGATCGCGACGATATTGTACAGACGTAGAAAGAGAAGCACCACAGGAAGAGCATTTGACAAGCCCGGACAGCCAATGTCGATGCTTTGATACTGGTTTTCCGTTTTTAGGACGATACTCATTTTTTAAACGTTCGTTTGCTCGATCCCAAAGTTCTTCGGACACGATAACAGGAACTAATGGAGATTTTACGATGATCCATTCGCTTTCATCATTGACAACACGTGTAGTACCATTTGCATAATTCCATCTAAGATATCCTTTATAGATTGGATTTTGGATAATATACCTAATTGCGCGAGCTTCAAAAGCTCCACCCTTCTTGGTTTTGTAGCCTAAGCGATTCAAATGACGAGCGATCTCATAAAATCCCATCCTAGTATTGGCATATAAATTAAAAATCATGCGAACGATATTTGCCTGATCTTCAACAACGACTAGACCTAGTCCTTTTTCTACCTTGTATCCAAAAGCCGGAGATGCCTGGAAATTTCCACGAAGGGCGTTTTCGGTCATTCCTCGCTTAACATCTTCCCCTAACTGAATAGAAAAGAATTCGTCAGTCCACTCGATAATACGTTCAATCAGATCCCCGTAGATGTCTTTTGTCGTCTGCTGAGTGGTGCTGATAACATCAACCTTGCATTTTTTACGAAGCATAGATTTATAAAAGATACTTTCTTCCTGGTTCCTTGCAAAACGATTAAATTTCCAAAGAAGGATTGCTTCAAAAGGGGAAGGCTTCATTTTGGCAAGCCCGATCATTCGTAAAAAGTCATGACGTTTCTTTGCTTTCCTTCCAGAAATTCCGCTATCTATAAAAACAAATTCGTCAGGCACATAATAACCCTGAGCATCTGCCCAGGTCCTAATAAAACGGAGCTGTGCATCTGGAGATAATTCTTCCTGCATGTGCGTGCTGACTCTTATATAAGCAGCTGCGATCTTTTTCATAGTAAATCACCTTTTCCTTTTTACAAAATATTAAAATTGGGTACAAAAAATACACCCTTGCAGGATGCCAAGAAAAAATGATATACTTTAAATGTCCATGTAAAGTATCTGTCATTCCCGACAGATGCAAGAGATTTTCTTAAATGCCGTCCAGTTGCAGCTGGGCGGTTTTTTTATTTTTACGCAATAACATATTTATTGCGAAGTAATATTAAATTGTAATACTGTACACTCTAATAACCAGGAGGTACAGCTATGAACGTTGAAATTGAATATCGGCTCTGGAAGATCAGAACGGATAAAGGCATAAGTAGTGGGCAACTAGCAAAACTATCGGGCGTAGGAAAAACTACGATTAACGATATTGAAAACGGACGTCATAATCCAACAGTTTATACGCTGTGCCTACTTGCTAGAGCACTGGACGTAGCTCCAGAAGATCTTTACACATACCGATTTATACCATAGCTCGACATGCCGAACATATCGGCGAAAACCCTCAAAAATACCAAAAAAAGGTATATAATTTAGAAAAACAAACAAATGATAAACAATTATAAAGAATATATAAAGATGATCATTTGAATGAAAAACTATGCTATACTATCCCTAAGCTGAATGAGATATACAGAGAAAAGAAAGCCATTTGGCATGGCCAGCTCCAATACCCTTAGCAAATGGGAAGAAAGGAGGGCGTATACATATGTCAGAATGGTATAAAAAAGAAATAACAAAGATGCTCGCTATGATTGATGACGAAGAGTATCTGAAGAAGCTGTACATCATCATCAGCAATCACAACGAAAAGGAAGCTTAGTCTTCCTTTTTTCTTTTTGCCATTCTTTCTGCAAGCAAAGCAGTGTAATCACAAATAGCTTGTTTGCCTTTATCATCCAATTCGTTAAATGACACCATCATATCCAAGATCAGATCATAAAAAGGATTAGACACTTCTAATAATTGGGCCAGTGTCTCGGAAACTTCATTTTTAAAAGGCAGAAACATGTCACCTTCTCCAGATCTAAGCCAATATTCATTTACATTAAACTCACGGCAAATTGAATTGAACATTCGATCGGTAAGAGAGTTTTCATTTTTTTCAATTTTTGAAATGGCAGTTTTGCCGACACCTACTCTTTTACCAAAATCGGATTGGGTAAGTGATAATTCTTTTCTTAACGTACGAACTCGTTCAGCTTGAGTCATCTAATACACCTCCTTTTAAATATACAATAACACGGAGATGAAAGAAAATCAATAAAAAAGTCCACTAAAGGGATAAAACTGTTGACAAAGTCCACTAAAGGTATTATTATGAAGCTGTAAGGGACAAGAAAAATGATATAAGCAACAAGATAACGAAGCACCAGGAAAGGAGATGAGAAAGAATGTGGATCTCAAAAAAGAAGTATTTGGAAATGAAAGAAAGAATGAAACAGTTAGAAAAAGATAAAAAAGAACTTCAAACCCAGTGCGGTAAAAATCAGCAAAAGGGTTTGAAGTATAAACCGCCATATCATTTCAGAAAAGAATTACCGGAAAAAATTATGATTCGTCGATATTAGGAACGACTTTTGAAAAATTCATTATAAAAACGTTGAAGTTTAGGATAAAAATTTCTCAAATCAATAAGATCTTTTTTAATAAGATCTTTGGTATCTCTTGAATAATTAGGAGAATCAATACATTCTTTGCCATACTCAATAGAATTTTTAACAGCATGATTAATAAGGTCAATTTCATCGTAAGTAAAAAGCAGATCAGGGCAAAGGCTATCTGGGGAAATAGAAATTATCTCGTTAGAACTAGGATCGTTTGGATTACACGCATCAATGCTTTCATAGTCAGAAACATCAAAATCCGGACTTTCACATTCGACAGGAACATTAAAAGACAGAAGCGCCGGCGAATCGTCTTCTTCCGGATATTCGTCCAATTCAACGAAAGCGTGACCATCCTCGATCATTTCGCCAAGTTTCAAGAGGATGTCAGAAATTTTATAAACAGCCATGATTAAACTCCTTTCAAGCTGAAACAATAGTAACAATACACTTATGAGTATAAAGGAAATGGATGAAGACATCAAGAAGGGAGAATGAAAACAACAGGCAGCAGATGGATCAACACTCTGCCCGATCGAAACGAAGGCAAATTGTTGCCTTCCTACTACGATCCAAAGAAAAATCCTCTAAATGGAAACCTCCCCTTAAAAAATAATCATTATCATGTGAATGAATCGGGCGGAGTGTTGATTCATCTGCGATACAAAAGAAAGAAGGTGAGAAACATGACAGACAGAGGAAAAGAGCTAATGAAAGAAACCGTCGAAAATTTAAAGAAACTGGACAAAGAGTCCATGATGCTAGTAAAAGCAAGCATTGACATCCTGATCGCAAGGCAGAAGATGGACGAGAAGAATCCGACAAATGCAGCATAACAGACAAGCAGGAATAAATAAACTGGAAAGGGAGGAGGGAAACGTATGGAAGGATACACAGTAAGAAGATTCGTAAATGATAAGGAAGTAAGAGAACTTACACCAGAACAAAAAAAGATGATGGCCCTGACAGTGATCAGAGCCATCGGAGCAAAAGAAAAGAAAACGGCCCGGTAATATTCCGGGCAGAAAGGACAAGCTACAATGAGAGATGAATTTTTGTTTAACTGCGAAAAAGAGATTATGGAAGCAAATCTGTCCTTAATGTGTGGACAGAAAGAAGATGGATTGAAAAAAATAAAGAAAGTTTCAGACAACATAATGCAGGAGATCGGAAACAGCATACACCCATTTACAACAAACACTTTACCATACGTGATCGCAGCGTTAAGAGTTCTGGCGAACAAACTGGAAGAGAAAACAAATGGAGAATGGGAAAACACGATCAAAGGTGCAGAAAAGCTAATGAATACAATAGATGTGATACAAAAAGAAGAAGAGGTACAAATATGCAAGAAAAATTATTAAAGACAGTAATGGCCGCGATGGAAATAAAAAAAGAAAGCACAGAAGATAACGTATTGCCTGCATTGATGGTTGAGCATGCCAGTATTGAAGCCGCAAGAGACATAAATAATTATGTAACACCTTGCAGCGATGCTACAGCACCAATCACTGTTGCAGCGCTGAGATATGTTGCGGACATAATTGAAAAAAACTTGCTAGATGTAGAACAGGCCGAAATTGCAAAAAAGACACAAGAAGCATTGCATAGATCAACGACGGTGATGAAAGAGGAGAAAAAGAAGTGAAAAAAGAAAACAAAAAAAGTGCCATGGAATCAGCAGACACCACAGCACATAGCTAAAAATTCAATTACAGTATATCACAGAAAGAAGAAAAAAGAAACAGGAAAATGAAACAATGAGACTGACAATGAAAAACCACAGATCCGACACGTACAGAGCGTCCTTGATCCGCGTAGATAATAACTGCACGATCGGAGACGTTGTGAACAAACTTGGAAGATACGAGGACATATGTGATGATCCGGAGAGATTGAAAGAAATGGTAAAAGAAAAAGGCATCCCGGAACAGTGATCGGGATGCCTTTTCAATGCCATATTGTGGATTAAAAAAACCACAAATATATTGTAACAAATTAAAAGCGAAAAATCAAGGAAATAAGCGGTTCGAATCCGCTTTTCTAACTCGATAAAAGTATTAAGTTTGAGTAAATACTAATAGATTAAACGAACAGTACCAGGAGGAAAGACAAATGCCATATTGGATTAGAAGAGTGTACGCAGGTAAGACAGTAGAAATTAAGAAGTACTATAGCCGAAAGCATAAACCAAAGGAGAAGAGAGCAAAAACTGGAGAGCCAAGTAGACCAGAACAAGAAGAGGTAAATATCAGAAGACAAACAGAGCAGCTGAGGTGGAAATTAAATTGTAACTTCCAAGCAGGAGACATGTTCATAACATTTTCCTACAGAAAAGACGAAAGACCAGACACATACAAAGAGATGTTGAAGCAAAAGGACAAGCTGATCAGAGATCTAAGGAAGCAGTATAAAAAGATTGGAAAAGAATTTAAGTATGTGTATGTACTGGAAACAGGAGATAAAGGTGCAAGACATATACACATGGTAATCGAAAGCATGGATACAAAAACAATAAAAAAATGCTGGGATCGTGGACGAATCCACATCAGGCTTCTTGACGACACAGGGCAGTATGGGAAACTAGCATCCTACCTGGTAAAAGAAAAAGGACGTAAAAAAATGGAGAAATACGGAGGTAAGACATACTCCCCCATCTAGGAATTTAAAACAGCCACACATCGAAAAAGATGTGATTTGGGAATGTGATTTCTTCAGAGAAGATGCAAAAAGTCCAAAAGGATACTACATAGACAAACGTCACGATGAAAACAACGGTGGAGTACGAAAAGGAAGTACAGAAAGAGGATATAAATTTGTAGAGTACATTCTAGTTCAAAACGGATACAAATCCTGGAACATAGATGATGGAGGGTAAAGAATGAGTAGAGCGAGAAGACAACAGTACATGCTAAGAACAGAAGCAAGTGAACAAGAAGCAGTGATCACAATTTGCAAATTCATGGAGAATCGTTATCCAGAACTGAAACTATTGCATCACTGCCCAAACGGTGGGAAGCGTGATCGCGTAAGTGCAGCAGTCCTGAAACGACAGGGAGTAAAGGCAGGTGTGCCTGATCTGCACCTTCCAGTGCCAAAAGGACAGTATGCATCTCTGTACATCGAAATGAAATACGGAGATGGGAGACTGCAAAAGGAACAGAAAGATTTTTTAAAACAGGCAGCAGACTATGGAAACTTTGTTGCAGTCTGCTACAGCCAGGAGATCGCGCTCAAAGTGATCGAAGAATATGTGAAGCTAAATCAATGGGACGCCATGCCGATTGAGAACAACCAAGTAATCAAAACAATGGCAGAAATGGAGTAAAAGATGGCAAAAACAATCAAATTTATAGGAATGCTAGACTATTCGGACAACATAGAAGAAGTAATGTCTGTCGAAGAATATATCAAAAAAGCTACGGAAAAAGGATACAAGATAGAAGTGAAAAGGATACCAGGAAGTATAATGACAGAAATGAGAATTTATAAAGAAATTGAATATAAGGAGGCGAAATAAAATGATAGCAAGAAAATGTGATATATGCGGTAAATTCTTTTTGCCGTATTTGATCGATGCGAATCGAAGAAAAGCTGAATATTATGGAATTGCAGAAAGAATAGAAAGCATTGATTGTGGTGGAAAAACAATAAATAGATATGATCTTTGCGAAGATTGCCATAGAGCATTTAAAAAAATAGTAAAAAACAACAAAGAAAATTAAAAAGCAATAAAACAGCCATATTAGGAGGAAAAACCATGAAAGTAATTGGAGTTGGAAATTTAAAAGGTGGAGTTGGGAAAACGACCACATCAACGTCACTGGCGTATCTCCTGGGAAGATACGGAAAGAAAGTGCTGGTGATAGATGCAGATGCACAAGGAAATGCTTCACAGACAATGGGCGCATATAATCCAGACGAAGAAGGACTTGCTGGAATCATGTTGGGAGATAAAAGTGCAGAAGAAGTGATTAAGCGCACAAGATATGAAAACGTGGACATCGTAACAGCAAACATGTGGCTGATGAAAGCGAATGCGAAGATACTAAACAGTGAGGAAAACCAGATTGATCGCATTGAAAACATGTTAAAAACAGAATGTATCCACAGTAAATATGATTATGTAATATGCGATTGTGGATTATTACTGGATATAACAGTAATAAATGTGATTAAAGCAGCAGATATGTTGATAATTCCGGTAAAGGCAGGCGGATATGGAATCAAAGCAGTTGAAAATATGATTGATCAAACAAAAGGACTCCATGAAGGGCAGCAGGTCAAAGTCTTAATGACGATGAAAACTGGAAACAAAACAAACAAAGAAACAGCAGTATGGCTGAAAGACATGTACAAAGATAAGATGTTTAAAACAGAAATCAGAAGATCAGTCGTTGCAGAAAAAGCAGAAACAGCCGAAAAGCCGATTCCAGCAATGTCACAAGGAAGTAATACAGCAAGAGACTATAACAGTGTAATAAAAGAGATCATGAGTGAAGAAGAATGGAATGAAGCTCAGGAATACATAAAAGAGAAACGCAGAAATAAGAAAACCGGAAGATTCCAGAAGATAGATTAAGAAAGGAGGGAGAAAACATGGCAGGATTTAGCGTCATAGACGTGCTGAACCAAAAGAGTAAGGAAGGAATCGAAGAGAAGCCGAAAGCAAGATTCAGGACAAAAGACATTGACATCTATAACATTTACGCAAACGAAGACAACATAAGCGATCAGAACGGCATCGACGAAAAGGCAGCAGAGATCAAACTGATTGGTCTCTTGCAACCTCTGGAAGTGATGTACGCACCGAATGAGAGTGGAGAAGAATACCGCTTGATTGGTGGAGAACGAAGATGGCGAGCATTGAGGAAACTGGTAGAGGAAGAAAATCTTCAGGAATTTAGAGAAGCCACATGCCATATCAGAAAACCACGAAACAAGAATGAAGAAGTGATAGAGATATGCATATCAAACAGCTACAGGAGAGTATCTACAGAAAAAGAACTAAAAAGAATACAAATGCTGATGGATGCTCTAGCAGATGCAAAAACAAAAGGCGAGCAGATTATGGGTTACGATCTGCAATCTGGAAGGTTAAGAGACATTGCGGCCGAAATAACAGGAAAGAAACCGACACAGATCGCAAATGCAATGAGCATCAACAACAATTTGATTCCGGAGCTGAGAGAACTCCTAGAACGGCAGGAAATCAGCTTTTCGACAGCAGTTGAGATTGCAGGACTGGAAGAAGATGAACAGGAAGAAATATATAGCTGGTATCCAGATAAGATCATAACTGTAAAAAAGATAAGAGAATACAAGCAACGCATCCTGGAAGAACAACAGGAAGCAGAGCTAAAGGAATCAAGACAGGAAGCAGAAGCGGATGAAACCGAAGAAGAGGAAGAAGCAGAGATTGAAGGACAGATGGAAACGGAAAGAGACTATCCGGAACACTGTCCGGATCAGGATGAATTAGAAAAACAGGCATTAGAAGCGTTTGCAGAGAGAATTCAAAGGGATATTAATAGGCAAAATATAAAGAATTCATTGGAATTAAAAAAATACATGGAAGAACGATATAAAAATGCCGGAGGAACATTACGTGGAACAAACGGATTCGACGGATGGTACGACTGCACAAATGGATTTATAACGTTGGCTGCTGATAATGGTGACGATGATCCTTTTCATGAGGTTGTAAAAAGGACAATTGTCAAGATGGCAGATACAATTAGCAAACTAATCAAATTTGACAAAGAAGAGCGAAGGACGGAACGCGTGGAGATTCCGCAGACGAACAAGGTGGAAGTACCAGGAAGTGAATCAGACGGGCGAAGACACCGCCTAAAACTTGCAAAGATGTTCTTCGATGCAGTGGATACGGGAAAGAAGTCATTCGAACTGCAAAAAAACGACAGGAACTATCAGATCGGGGACATCCTGGAACTGCACGAGATGAGTGATGGAGAAGAAACAGGAAGAGTAACAGAGAAACAAGTGATCTACATCCTAGAAGGATTTAAAGGATTAGAAGAAGGATATTGTATCCTGGGACTCTCAGAAGTGGAGGATATATGAACAAAGTAATGTTAATGGGCAGATTAACCAGGAAGCCTGAGATAAGTTGGAATGAAGACGATCTGTGTATAGCAAGATTTACTTTAGCGGTAGATCGCAGATTTAAGCGAGAAGGGCAGCAGGACGCAGACTTTATCGGATGCGTTGCATTTGGTAAAGGGGCAGAATTTGCAGACAAATGGCTGGATCAAGGAACTAAGATTGTACTAGAAGGAAGAATCCAAACAGGAAGCTATACAAAAACAGACGGAACAAAAGTGTACACGACGGAGATCGCGGCAGAAAGCATGGAATTCGCAGAAAGGAAAGAACAATGATCGAAGGGATAAAAAGGATAAGAAAAGCATTTAAAAGAATAACAGAAAGAATCAAAAAAACAGAAACGGCATTCGATACAAAAACGGATCAAGCACTGAGATTATCGGAAAATCTTGAAAAGATGAAAGAAGTGAGAAAGAAAATGATGGTAACAGGAGAAGAGATGTCTAAGACATTAGAAGAAAAATCCAAGCAAATAAACAACAATATGAAAGAAGTAGTGTTTGGAGATGGGAAACGACCAATAGTGGTACCAGGAATAATAATACAGAAAGAAGAAACGAGAGATGGATGGCTCGTGTATGGGATACGAGGGGAAATGCATCCGAAAGTTGTAGAGGTTAAAATTTGCAAAAGCAAAAGAGAAGCAAGAAAGCAAAAGAGAAAGCTGCATAATGCAGGAAACAATAAAAGAAAAATGAATGGACAGTCATTAAAAAGATTTATAGCAAAAGAAAAGGCTAAAAACAGGTGTCCGATTCGGACACAATGAAATGATGCACTACTGGTAGTGACCAGTTGCAATATACCACAGTAACTATTAACAAAACGCATAAGAAACAAAGAAGTCATGTATAAGCCATGATGAGATCTATTAGCCTACTGCCAGAAAAGGCAGCAGGCAGAAAGGAGAACAGACAGCTTAATTCTTTACCTGAGAGATTCTTTTAGCAACTATTAACAAAGTTTTATTATACATTATCAAGTTTCTGTTTATTTATAACACAATCATTATTATTTTTTTACAAATCACAAACCACAAACGAAGAATCACAGGGATTTAACATGATTAGACAAAAAGAAAGAATCAGTGATCACGGTTAAATACACTGCATCAGGTGAAGAATTAAGCTGTCTGAGAAAAAAACTATGCAGTACACAGAAGAATTTAAAAGAGGCGTCGTAAGAATGTTACTAGCGTCAGGAATGACGAGGAGAGAATTTGCAGCTAAAACAAAAATAACACTGATGACATTGAGAAAGTGGGTAAAGCAGTACAAAGACGAAGAGATAGAAAAAGTAGACGTTAACAATCGCAAAAAATACAGCGAAGAATACAAAAAAAGAATTGTAACTCAAATGTTATTTGACGGAATAACATACAAAACAATGGCAAAGAAAACAGGAATCAGTCCACAAATGTTAGAGTACTGGGATAACAAGTATCGATACATAATAATTGCCGACCATGAAAAAATGATAAACAAAAGAAGAAAGAAAGTTAAAACAGGAGCAACGTGGCACCGATACGGAGCAGGAGCAGGAAGGTACGAATAGGAGAAAAAACATGAGTGATGACTGGAAAGAGCAAAAGAAAAGACAAAAAGCTATCTTCACAGCGCAACAGAATTTGCCATATGAAGTGAAAGTAAGAAGGGCAGAGTTAAGAGCAAGAGAGTTCATACAGGAACTTGATCGTAGAGGAATGAATGCACATGTAAGTGTGGGCGGATTAGATAGCATCGTGCTTATGATGTTTCTGAGAAAAATAGGAATCAATGTACCAGCAGTGTCAGTATCATCCCTGGAAGATAAAAGCATCATCAAAGTGCATAAGCAACTTGGAGTGATTTCGGTTCAACCAGGAAAACCAAAGACAGAAATCTTACAGGAGTTTGGCTTCCCGGTGATAAGTAAGAAGATTGCAGGACGAATTGACACGTTACAGAATCCAACAGATCGCAATAAGACGGTCAGACATGCGATTATAACCGGAGAATGTGGAGCACAAGGACATTTTGCAAAGAACAGCCGAATGAAACTGCCAAGAAAATGGCTACAGCTGTTTGCAGGATACGAAAACAAGAATGAGGGTGTGAATTATCAGATCGCACCATTCAAGGTAAGCAATAAGTGCTGTTTATACATGAAGGAGAAGCCATGTGAGATATACGCAAAAGAAAACAACAGTGCGCCGTTCCTGGGACTCATGGCAAGCGAAGGTGGACAGAGAGAAGAAGCATTAGTGGAGCATGGTTGCAATTATTTTGGAAAGTCAGTAATCCGATCAGCGCCATTTGCACCGTTTTTACGACAGGATCTGCTACAGCTTGCATTAGATCTTGATGTACCAGTGCCAGAAATATATGGAGAGATCGCAAAGAAAGCAGACGGAACATTATATACGACAAAAGCACAAAGAACAGGATGCTCGATGTGTGGATTCGGAGTTCATCTCGAGAAAAGACCACATAGATTTGACATGTTAAGAGAACGCAACGAAAAGGAATGGGAGTTCTGGATGTATCGATGTTGTGTAGATCCAGAAACAGGAGAAAGATTCGGATGGGGACGCGTCTTAGATTACATCGGAGTGAGATGGGAAGATAAGTGGGAACCGGAGCCGGAGCAGTTGGAATTTCATTTTTGTTAAAAAGGGAAGGAGACAGTGAAGAATTATGCTGATACAAGTCGAAGATAAAACGATTTTGAATACGCAATGTATACGAGATATATGGATTTACAAACATCAGTTCAAAGATAATGAAAAGAAATACTATGTTGAATGTGACATGACAGGAGGCATGTCTAAAACTGTTAAGACATGCAATACAAGAGAGGAAGCAGAAAAAGCACTAGAACAGATACTTAATCAGTACGACAGAGGACAGAGAGTCATTAAGATCAAGTAATTGTCAAAGAAAGTTAAGGAACAACTAATATATCAATTATGGAGGAAAGAGAACATGACAGATTCAGATAAAGAAGCATTGTATGCATGGGAAAGAGATAGAATTTTCTCAGAAGATTATAAAGGGACGTTTGATTCAATTAAAGAATGCATTGAGGATGCTAAATCAGAAGGATTTAAGCCTGGACAAATGATTTACATCGGAAAATGTATAGAACCAGATATTAGTTGCGGAGTGTGGTTTGAGAGAGTGTTAGAAGATGTACAAGATGCAATGTATTCTGATTACGGAGATAATGCAGAAGATTGGGATTTGTCCGTAGGAGATATAGAAGAAAGACAAGAAATATATGATAAATACGAGGAAAAATTAACAGATCTAGTAGAAGACTATATTAAAGAGATTGGAGCAAAACCTAATTTTTACGATGTTGTAGATATAAAGCCTATTATTATTGAATAAAAGGAGCAATACATTCAACAAGTTGCTTGCTGCAAGTTAAGAAAAAAATGAAGCATCCGGTTGATCTCTGTCCGTAGTAACCAACAACCTAAGATTGTTGTAAAAAAGTCGTAGTAATAGTCGTGGTAGTTGTGGGTTTCGGGATGATCTTAAGCGACAGGACGTAAAAAGATGATCACATATGCGGACAGAGATCAGCCGGATGGACTGAATTATATATAGGAGGGATGAGCTGTGACAAGAGAAGAAAAGATATACGAACTACGTTGCTTTTGCAATATGCAAGATGGATGTGATAAGTGTGATCTTGATGAACTTTCGATTAATTGTGCTTTTAGCAAAATGGATGATGAAAAGATCAACGAGCTTTATTATAAAATTAGATCAGGAGAAGATATCACAAAAGAGCATTCGAAGACCATTGCTGAAATTACAGGAGCTGCAAAAGAGAGGAATGAAGAGGAAAAAACATGCCTAGTTGTACAATGCGCAAACTGTGGAAGAATACATGTGTATTTAAGAAAATGGAGAGATGGAGATGGGTGTACTTTCTGTGGAGGTGGACCGTTTCAGATATTAGGAGATGCGATTGTGCTTGAAAACGAGGTAAATACAATGGACGAGAATAACTTAGGAGGTAGGATTAAAGGTTTATTGAAAAAAAGAGGATTGACACAGAAAGAGCTTGCTGAAAAAGTTGGTGTCACTGAAGTTTCCGTGTCACGATACATCAGCGGAGAACGAACCCCTAAAGGATTAGTTATTGCCAATATGGCAAATGCGTTACACACCACTTCTGATTACTTATTGGGGATAGAAGAAGATATCACGAAGAAACAAAAAACTATTGCAGAAATTACAGGAGCTGCAAAAGAAGATAGCGAGAAAAGCAAAACGGTAACAGGTATCCTGAAAGAAGTAAAGCAGGAAATGTGTGATGGTTATTGCAAGTACCCAACTATTGTAAATGACAGAGAAGATCTGTTTGCAAAAGATGGGCCTTGCGTGGAATGTCCGTTAAATAAATTGTAGGAGGGGAAAATGAACAGCTTATTGACTAATGTACTAATTGTAGTACTGATAATGGATTTGATAAAGTACATAAAAAGCGAGGTAAAGAGTGAAAAAATCGAAAGTTTAAAGTGGCTAATATTTGCGTTAATAACGGGAAATGCATTGCTTTTTGTTTATGTGAACGAGATATTAAAAAATATACGATGAAAGGAAAGACAAATGGGTTACAAAGATTGTCCGTGTGTTAGATGTGATCATAAAGCAGAAGGAGAGAAGAGAGTAGCATGTAGGAAGAAATGCACTGAATTTGTAGCATGGAAGCTAAGTATGGCAAAAGAAAAAGAAAAGGAGAAAGAGAACAAGAATACAGTCTACTCAACGACAAGAGGAAGACTGTACAGAAAGAAATTAATGCAAGAAAAATCTGGACGAAAATGGTGACAGAGAGGATGAGAAGAATGACAGAGCGAGAGCAGAACGAGAAGAAAAAAGAATACCTGAATCGTTACAAAAATGCGGCGAAGAAGTACCAATCGTTAAAAGAACAAGAAGAAGAATTGATATTAGAAGTAAACGGACCAAAGGGGATTGAATACGACAATGTTGGAATGCCGAAGGGCAGCAGTAGACCGTCTGATATATCGGACTACATCGTAAAAGTGGAAGAGTTCTTAAGAAAGATCGATGACAAAAAGAAAGAAATGCAGCAGATCAGGCTAGAGATCGAAGAAAAGATTGCAGATGTAGAGGATGGAACACAGAGCAAGATACTGTATCTTAGATACATCAAATTTATGAAATGGGAAGATATATGCGTAGAATTAAATTGCAGCTGGAGACAGGTGCACAACACACATTCAAAAGCATTAAAAAATTTGAACATTGATTAAAAGTGTGCACTAAAATGCATAGAAATGCACACTTTGTTTTGGTAATATGTATCATGTAATTGATTAAAACGAAATCAGTTACACATGATCACTTTTTTCTTGCATAAAAAGAACCTGGCAAAAGCTGGGTTCTTTTTACGTGTTTGAAAAAATGCAAGATATGGCAAACGAAACAGGGCAGCAGATCTTGTTTCCTTTTTTACTTGTAACATGGAGAGAAGGTAATTGGTTAATTGAAAATCATATGATCAGCGCAGTGATCGGAGTTCCTGATAGATTGTTCTTGAATACTTCGATCAAGAAAGGAGAAGAACTTGAATGAGGACATGAAGATCGGGGCTATATTAGCTCTACAAGGAGTAAAAGAAGAATTAATGACAGTAAGAGCAGAATTGAGAAGAAAAGGATTTGATCATAGAAAAGGATTTACAACAATTGAAGCATATATAGATGATCAGATGAAAGAATTAAAACAATGTTTTAACTAAGGACCTCTAGCTCAGCTTCGAATCCAGATGCTGCAATCTTTTTTGTCAGACTCTGACAAAGAAAGGAAGAAGATGATGACAGAAAGAGAAATCAATTATGTAAAACGTTGTGTGCGTGAGAACATACATCGCTTCTATACATGGACGAGATGGAAGCATGTAAGGAAAGAAGTCTTGCAGCTTGACAAAGGAGAATGTCAGTTGTGCAAGCAACGAGGAATCTATACAAAGGCAACAACAGTCCATCATGTGAACTATGTTAAGAAGCATCCAGACAAAGCTCTTGATATCTGGTACACATTCAGAGGACAAAGAAAAAGAAACCTGATCAGCCTGTGCCATGACTGCCATGAAGCGGTGCATGGATACAGAAAGAAGAAGAGAGCTGAACCGTTGACAGAGGAACGTTGGTAGATTGCAAGAAAACGGAAGAGACACCCCCCGGGTCGAAAAAATTGGAAATTAATTCCGATACCGGAGACCGGTGGGTGGACTCGACAATCGAGATTTTTGCCTCGCGCACGTGAAGGGGGTGGTCAGAAAATGGCAAAAAAACCAGCAAAGTACAGAAAAATCAAGGCAGATCTTCAGGATCAAATGGAGAGAAATCAGACACATGGAGAGCATTTTTCCGACCTTCTGGACGATTATATGTCATTTTATGAGACGAAAAACCTGTTAATCCAAGATATTCAAAACCGAGGAGTAACGGTCGAGTACAACAATGGCGGTGGTCAGAAAGGAGTTAAGAAAAATGAAAGCATCGAACAGCTCTTAAAAGTAAACACTCAAATGTTGAGGATCCTGGATTCCCTCGGAATCAAAGCCGTCCAGGAAGTGGATGGTGATTTTGATGACGAATTGTAAAATCAATAAGCACATTCAGGAATGGATTGACATCGTTGAAAACGGAACGTACAAAACGTGTGAAGATCAGAAAAGACTGATAAAGCATGTCAAACGTTGCTTTGCGACGGAAGATATTTATACGGATGACGAACAGCTTGAAAAGTACATTAGCTTGATCAAATATTTTCCGTATGATTACCTGATGCCGTGGCAGAAATTCGTGATCGGTCTGCACGACTGCACGTACTGGAGAGAGACAGGGATGCCACGTTGGCCGGATCTGTTTTGCTTGATCGGACGTGGCGCCGGAAAAGACGGAACGATTGCATGGGAATCTGTCTGCCTTGCATCGCCGTATAATCATGGGATACGAGAGTATGACGTTGATATCTGCGCAAACAATGAAGAGCAGGCAATGAGACCTGTGTATGACATCATCAATGCATTTGATGAGCCGAAGTACAGGAAGAAATTAAAGAAATTCTTTTATTGGACCAAAGAACAGGTCAGATCACTGAGAACAAAAGCCGTGATCAAAGGGCGGACGAATTCGCCAAAAGGAAAGGACGGACTGAGATCAGGTATTTGTATCTTTAACGAGGTTCACCAATACCAGGATTACAAAAATATCAACGTTTTCACAACGGGGCTTGGAAAGAAGAAACATCCACGGCGATCTTATTACACGACAAACGGAGACGTAAGAGAAGGCGTGTGCGATGATCTAATCGACAAGTCGGAGGAAATCCTACAGGGGAACGAACCAGATTATGGGCTACTGCCGTTTTTGTGCCGCCTTGATTCGAAAGAGGAAGTAGATGATGAAACAAATTGGCCAAAGGCAAACCCATCACTTCCATACTTCCCGAATCTTCTTGAAGAGATCCGAAAGGAATACAGGGACTGGAAGAAAAATCCACAAAGATTATCTGCATTCATGACAAAAAGGATGAATATCCCAGACGGATCCAGCGAGATCAAGGTAACAGATTGGGAAAACATCGCAATGACAAAAACAGAGATTGTGGATGTCACGCAATGGCTATGTACATGCGGCGTTGATTATACAAAAATCACAGATTGGGCATCTGTCAATCTACATTTTAGGGACGGAGATCAAAGATATGATATTAATCATTCATGGATATGCAGCCAGTCAAAAGATATTCCAAGATTAAAAATACCGTGGAGAGACTGGGCGGAAGATGGACGAATCACGATCGTTGATGAGCCAGAGATACATCCACAGATCATAACAGATTACATCCAGAAAATGAAACAGCGTTACAGAATTGAAATGCTGGCAATGGATGATTATCGATATAGCTTACTAAGTAAGTATCTGGAAACAATTGGATTCGATAAGAAAATCTATAAGAACCTGAAATTGATCAGACCATCCGACATCATGCGAGTGGTCCCTGTGATAGATCACTGTTTCGTAAATCATTGGTTTCATTGGGGCGAAGCTCCAGAGCTAAGATGGGCGACGAATAACACGAAACTAGTCAGGCACAATCGAAAGATTGGACAGCCGGATGACATGGATTTCGGCAATTATGTCTATGGAAAAATCGAAGCAAAGTCACGAAAAACGGATCCATTCATGGCATTAGTTGCAAGTATGGTAGTCGAAGATGTATTGCCAGAGAAAGCAATCACGACGACACCAAAGATTAAGATTTATAGCTATTAAAGGAGGTGATGCAGCAGTGGGATTCAAAGACTGGTTGATCCAGAAATTTGCGCCACCCAAAACCGTAACGGTTGAGGAACTCATAAAAGATGAGGATGTGCAGCAGGCGATCAACGAGTTGTACTTAAAAGAATTGGCGTTTTGGACGTGCGTTAACAAAATCGCAAATGCACTATCAAAATGCGAATTCAAAACATATTACAAAGACGAAGAAAAGAAAGAAAAGGAATGGTATCGCTGGAACATCGAACCAAATCCAAACCAGAACGCAACAGCATTCATTAATAAATTGATCGGTATGCTGTACCGTAGAAATGAAGCACTGGTTGTAGAAATCAATGGAGCTCTATATATTGCGGATTCTTACCAAAAAGAAAGATACGCATTGCGCGACTATGAATTTAAAAATGTTCTGATCGATGATTATACATTGTCGGACGCGTTTTACATGTCAGATGTATTTTTCTTTGAGTTAAATTCTAAAGACGTAAAGAAATACATTGACAACATGAACGCGTCGTATAGCAAATTAATGAGCTGTGCATTTAAAGCTTATCAGAAATCACGAGGTAGCAGAGGAATCCTGAATATCAGTGCAATGGCACAACAGGCACAAAACTTTGATGAAACGTTCGAAAAACTGATGAGCGAACATTTTGCAAATTTTTTTAGAAAAGACAATGCAGTACTTCCGCTGTTTGATGGTTACTCCTATCAAGACATCAGCCAGAACAGCAAGACGTACTCAACTGAAAATACGAGAGATATCAAGGCGCTGGCAGATGATATATTTGAGTTCACTGCAAGGGCTTTTTCGTTTCCACCAAGCCTTGCAAAAGGCGACGTGCAGGACACAAGTAAAGCGGTGGACGAGCTTCTGACTTTCGTGATTGATCCATTGGCAAAGATGATCACACAGGAGATTAATCGAAAGGAAGGAGGGTATATCAATTTTTCACAAGGGAATTATGTGAGAATTGACACAACAACTGTGAAACACATTGACATATTTGATATTGCGACACCAATTGACAAGCTGATCAGCTGCGGAGCGTTCAGCGTGAATGATATCCTTGAACTTCTTGGAAAGCCAAGAATCGACGAGGACTGGGCAAACAAGCACATCATCACAAAGAATTATGCAAACGTAGAAGATGTGCTTGACGCAATGATCGAGACAGGAGGGAACATTGGAATCTAAAACGTATTGGCGGTTGGAACCGTCACAACAGGCAGCAGGGCCAACTAAATTGTATCTGTATGATGATGTAACCAAATACGGAGGATTTGACTGGTACAGCTGGTCATACAGCGAGTCGGAAACATCTGCGAACTATTTCAAGGAAGCATTGGAAGAAATCCAGGATGGTTCAGAAATTGAATTACATATCAACAGTAATGGCGGTTCTGTATCAGAAGGTACTACAATCTACAATTTGCTGAAACAAAAAGATTGCACAGTTACAGGAATTGTAGACGGAGTAGCACATAGTATTGCATTCCTGGTCTTACAGGCGTGTGACAAACGAATCATGAACCTTGGCACATCTGCACTTGTGCACAACATGTGGATGGAATGTTACGGAAATGCGGAACAGTTGAGAAAATGTGCAGATGATCTTGATACATTAATGGAATCAAACAGGAAGGTATTCCTGGAACGTGCAACGATCGACGAGGCTACACTACAGGAGCTTATGGATGCAGAAACTTATCTGACGCCAGATAAAGCATTAGAATATGGACTGATTGATGAAGTTGCGGCATCGAAACAGAAAGACGATGGAGATGTCCAGCAAAAGGCAATGATGCAGCAGCTCCAGGCAATGCGGCAGCAGATGAATATGCAGACATCGTTGAAAGAAGATCTAAAAAAACTACAGCAAGGATTGAAAGATCCAGAACCAAAAGAGACAGTAAACAAATTTAAGAAATTTTTTGGAGGAAAATAATGGCGATTAAAAATCTAGACATGTTAGAAACAAAAAAACAGGAAATCTTACAGCTGATGCATGAAGCAATGCAGCAGGACGATCTGAAAGCATTTGATGATGGTTTCATGAAGTTATGTGAGAATATTCAGGAAGCAGTACTGACACAGGCAAGATCAGAGTTCAGACAGAGCAATGATGCAGTAGTACTTGCAACAAGGGGAGTCAGACAGCTGACAACAGCAGAAACAGAGTATTATCAGGCAGTCATGGATGCAATGAAATCCAACGATCCAAAACAGGCACTTGGTAATCTTGATGTTGTAATGCCAGAAACAATTATTGATTCTGTATTCAACGATCTGGAAACAAATCATCCATTATTAAGCAAGATCCAGTTCACAAGTGTGACCGGGCTTACAAGAATGATGATGAACACTAATGGATTCCAGAAAGCAGCATGGGGCAAATTAACAGATAAGATCATTCAGGAACTTAATTCAGGATTCAAAGAGGTTGATGTAACACAGGATAAATTATCAGCGTTTATTCCAATCTCAAAAGCAATGCTAGACCTTGGACCAGAGTGGTTAGATAATTACATCAGAACAATCCTGTACGAAGCACTTGCAAATGGATTAGAAGATGGAATTGTAAACGGAACTGGAAAAGATGAACCGATCGGAATGACAAAACAGGTAGGGGATAACGTTACAGTAACCGCTGGTGTGTATCCAGACAAAGCGGTTGTGAAGATCACAAAATTCGACAACATCCAGTTAAACAAACAGGCTGCGATCCTGGCACTAAATGAAAAAGGACAATCTAGAACAGTGACAGACCTGATCCTCCTTGTAAATCCAAGTGATTACTACAGCAAGGTTATGCCAGCGATCCAGTACCCGGCACCAAGTGGTGGATACGTGTCAGCACTTCCGTTTGACATGAATATTATGCAGAGTGCAGCAGTACAAAAAGGAAAAGCTGTTTTTGGAATTGCAAACCTTTACTTTATGGGAGCTGGAATGGGAAACAATGGAAAGATCGTTTACTCTGACGAGTACCACTTCCTGGAAGATGAAAGAGTGTATCTGATCAAAATGTACGCTCATGGATTTCCAATCGATAACAATGCATTTATTGTATTTGACATCAAAGACTTACAGCCAGCTTACTACAAGATTGAAACTGTAACAAATACAGCAGATGTAGATGATGCAACGCTTGCAGATTTAAAATTCTCCAACAAGAAATTTAACGAAGCGTTTGCAGCAGGAACCACAGCATACACTGTGACAACCACAGATGCAGGCAATACGATCACAGCACTGCCAGCGGATGCAACAGCAGATGTTGAGATTGAATTTAAGACTAAGAAGTATCCAAACGGAACAAAACTGACATGGGATGCTGGAGAAAATACTGTAAAAGTTATTGTAACTGATGGCGCAGAGACAAAAACATATACGATCACAGTCACAAAAGAATAGGTAAAAGCCTATGGAACAGTTAATTGAAGACGTAAAAAATTATTTAGATATAACATGGGATATGGATGCCAGTGAGACACAAAAGCTCACTGGCATTATTACCAGAGGGAAAGCAGCGCTTGAAGGAAAAATTGGTACATGCGATTTTGAAAACGAAACAGTAGAAAAACAACTATTGTTAGATTATTGCATGTATGCAAGAAGCGGTGCATTAGATGATTTTTGGAACAATTACAAAAGTGAGATCATTTCGTTACAGATCGGAAGGTGGGCAGATGCCAAGAATAAAGAATCATAATTTTATTACATTCAATGACGGCATCTTACAGATCTGTGAGCTGTCAGAACGAAAGATTGTGAAGACAAAAATGGACAGAGTCCGCTATGGAGACATGACAGTCGGCATCAAACGTTTCTGGGATGCAAAAGTGGCAGGAAACGACATAGAGAAAACGGTAGCAATTCCAAAGATTTCAGATATATCAAGGATGGATCTGATCCTGATCAACGGGAAACAATACAAGATAGAGCAGATACAGGATAAATTCGATCAGATGCCGCCGTATCTGCTCTTATCATTGTCAAGATCACCAATTGCGTATAAGGATGTGAGATAGTGGAAGCAAAAGATTTAGGAAAAGCAATCAGAAAAGAGCTGCAAAAATACGCAAAAGCTGAAAAGAAGGTACTGAATGAAGCAGTAAAGCAGGCAACAAAAGAAGCAGTGAAAGAATTAAAAACAACATCACCTAAAAAAACAGGAGATTATGCAGGAAGCTGGAGAAGTAAAACAGAGAAGAAGACAAATGGAGATTCTTCTACGATCTATGCCGGAAATGGAGAATACCGTTTGACACATTTGCTTGAAAAAGGCCACGCAAAACGTGGCGGCGGTCGTGTTTCTGCGATTCCACACATCAAAAAAGTAGAGCAAAAGGCAATCAAGAAGCTTGAGGAAGAGGTGGTAAAAGGATGATGAGCAAAGAAAGAATTGAAGAAATGCTTGCAGAAACAGGGCTCCCGTTCCAGTACCATCATTTCACGGAAGAAAACGCAGTTGATCCGCCGTTTGTTGTATGGCTGAACGAAGAAAGCGCAAATTTCTACGCCGATGGTGTCGTGTATGCAGTGATCGACGCGATGAACATTGAACTATATACAGACGAAAAAGATCACGAATTAGAAAAAAGAATCGAAGAGATATTTAAAAACTATAACGTATCCTGGGAAAAGGAAGAAACGTACATCGACAGCGAACAGATGTATGAAGTCCTTTACCAGATGGAGGTGTAAAAAATGACAAGAGGTAAAAACAAGATCAAGTACAACCTGAAAAATGTACATTATGCTGAGCTTATGGAAACGGAAGGGAAAATAACATGGGGGACACCAGTTGCAGTTCCTGGAGCCGTATCATTATCATTAGACGCAGAGGGAGACACCAGTATATTTTATGCAGACGGAGTAGCTTATTACGTGTCTGTAACTAATAATGGGTATTCGGGTGATTTAGAGATGGCATTAGTTCCGGACGGATTTAGGACAGACATCTTAGGAGATACCAAAGATACAAAAAATGTTATAACGGAAAATGCAGATGTGACAGTTAAATCGTTTGCTCTATTGTTCCAGTTTGACGGAGATGCCAATGGAATCCGCCATGTGCTGTACAACTGCAAAGCAACACGCCCAACGATCGAAAGCGAAACAAAAGAAGACACGATCGAACCAAAAACCGAGACATTATCATTAACAGCGTCTCCACTGGCAGACGGGAGAGTTAAGGCAAAAACAACAGACGAAACGGATGAGACAACTTACAATGGATGGTTTAACAAAGTCTATGAAGCAACGGCAGCTGAAGCGTAAAGGAGCAATCAGATGGAAAAGACAGTAAAGATTGATGGGAAAAATGTCAAATTAAAGTCCAGCGCTGCAATTCCAAGAATGTATCGGAACGTATTTGGAAAAGACATCTTTAAAGATATGATTGCACTGAAAAAGGCAATGGATCGAAAGAAAAAACAAGGGGACGAGCTTCCTGTTGAAAATCTGGAAATGTTTGAAAACATTGCGTACATTATGGCAAAACATGCAGATCCGAGCCGGGTGCCAAACGATATTGGAAAGTGGTTAGATCGTTTTGAAACATTTTCAATTTATCAGATCCTCCCAGAAATCTTTGAATTATGGAATTTGAATAACAAGCAATTGGAACATTCAAAAAAAAAGAACGAGACATTGACAGGGAAGCAACAACAGCCCTGTTTCTTTTAAGATGTGTCCAAATCGGACTATCCATGAGCGATTTGGAAGAGCTCACAATAGGAATGATCATGGATATGGCAATTGAAAACAAAAATGATGATTATGATTATCCGGACAAAGCAGGACAGGAAGATTTTAACAAATTCTAAACGACTGTTTTGCGGATGAAATCATACACATTGTTTTGAATATTAAATAAAAGCAAAGAAAAAGACATCGGAAGGTGTCTTTTTTTGATGCGATTTTGAGGATAACAGATGGCAAGAGGAAGAAACATAAAAGGAATCACGATTGAATTAAACGGTGATGCGACAGGACTCGATAAAGCACTTTCTGGAATCAATGGGAATATTAGCAGTCTCGAAGCTCAATTGAAAGATGTTGACCGTCTGTTAAAACTTGATCCAGGAAATACAGAATTATTAAGGCAGCAGCAGACACTTCTCGCACAAGCGGCAGAAGAAACAAAAAACAAACTTGAGATGCTGAAAAAAGCAAATGAAGAAGTGTCAAAATCTGCGGATAATTACGATGCATGGAGAGCAAAGTATGATCCAATTCAGAAAGAAATATCAGAGACAAAAGAAAAATTAAAAGAATTACAAAATGAACAGCAGAGCATGAAAGACGCAGGAGAGATAAATACAGATGCGTATAATGCGCTGCAAAACGAGATAACAGAGACAAAAACTAAATTATCAGGATTAAAAACTGAAGCCAAGCAGGTAACAGAAGAATTTGGAACGCCAATCAATCCGGAACAGTACAATGCGCTGCAACGAGAGATTGTTGCGACACAACAAAAACTGGAGCAGCTAGGCGAAAAATCAGAAACGGCATCGGAAAAACTCGGAGGAATTGGGAAAAGCATAAACGCTCAAACGATCATGATGGCTGCGGAAAACCTGAGTGTTGTTGGCGAGAAGATCAAAGAAGTTGGATCAAGTGCGGTAGAATCCGCAAATGATATGCAGAGTGCCCAGCAAAAGATAGCGGCGAATCTTGATGTGTCGAAGCAAAAGACACAGGAGTATGGAAAAGCCGCTCAAGAAGTATTTGAACAGGGTGTCGTAGAAGATGCAAACGAAGCAGCAGACGCGATCATCGCAGTAAAACAAAACATGTCAGATCTGAACGATACAGATCTTTCGAAGGTCGCCGGACAGCTCGCAATAATCTCAGAAAGAACAGGGACAGACGTAAAAGAAAACACAGTCGCTGTCGGAAAGCTGATGAAAAATTTTGGGCTGTCCAGTAAAGAAGCAATGGATTTGTTGGCGGCCGGGTATAAAAACGGATTAAACTCATCCGATGATTTCATGGACACGATCAACGAGTATTCGCCGTTATTCAAAACTGCCGGATACTCAGGAAAAGAAATGTTCCAGCTCCTGAAAAACGGAATGGAAAACGGAGCGATGAACACAGATAAGGCAGCGGACGCCTTGAAAGAGTTTCAGATTCGCCTGGGCGACGGAACATTTAAAGGGAACATCAATAACTTTTCATCCAATACAAAGAAAGTGTTTGGAGAATGGGAAAAAGGAAAAGCAACAGTTAAGGACGTTGCTGCAAGCGTCGGGAACGACCTGAAAAAGATGTCACCAAAAGAACAACAAGAAGCCTTATCTACACTATCCACACAGTTTGAAGACTTAGGTATCGACGCATCAGTTGCGCTGTTTGGAGTTGGAAATGACTTTGACAATGTAACGGGCAAAGCGAAGGAGATGAGTAAGCAAACACCAGGAGAAAAATGGGAAGGAGCACTCAGGAAGCTACAGGACAGCCTGATTCCGATTGGAACACAAATTGTTACAGCTCTACAACCTATTGTTAATGTTATATCAACAATAGCACAGGCATTCGGATCATTACCGGGACCGATACAAACGGTCATTATAGCAATTACAGGATTGATTGCACTGTTTACGACATTAGCGCCAGCGATAGCTGCGATCATGACGATCTTTACAACGTTTTCGGCCACGGCGCTTGTACCGTTCTTGCCGATCGTAGCTGGAGTAATTGCAGCAATTACAGCAGTAATAGCAATTATACGAAACTGGAGTACGATTACGGCATTTCTTGGTAATGTATGGAATGCTGTAAAAAGCGCTGTATCAAGTGCAGTAAATGCAATAGGCAGTGTAATTATGACGGTGTTCGGTGCAGTGAAAACGTTTGTATCCACGGTATGGAATGGAATCAAGACAGCGATCACAACGGCAGTTAATGCGATCAAGACAGTACTCACAACGGTGTTCAATGCGATCAAGACAGTAGTAACTACTGTATTCAATGCAGTCAAGACAGTAGTCACCACGGTATGGAATGGAATCAAGACAGCGATCACAACAGTAGTCAATGCAATTAAAACAGTGATCACCACAGTATTTAATGGAATAAGGAGTGTGATCACGACTGTAACAAGCACGATTAAAAGCGTAGCAGTTGGAGCATTTACAAAAATGAAATCAGGAATCAAAACAGTTGTATCAACCTTGGCCGGAATCGTGAAAGGTCCGTTTAATACAATTAAAGGATTTATACTTGGCCTTGCAAGATCTGCTTATCATTGGGGATCTGATTTCATCAATGGATTAAAAAACGGAATCTTTTCAGGGATCAATAAGATTGTAGAAGGAGTCAAAGGATTAGCCGGAAAGATCAGAAGTTTCCTACATTTCTCACGGCCAGACGAAGGACCATTAAGGGATTATGAGACATGGATGCCGGACTTTATGGACGGACTTGCAAAAGGAATTGACAAGAACGTGTACAAGGTAAAAGATGCAATGCAAAGCGTTGCGGATCAAATGAACACAGGTATCACAACAAACCTGAACGGATTACAGCCAGCAGGAGCGAGTGTGAATCTGAACAATGCAGTAACTGTACAAGTCGGTAATCACGAATTTGATGCATACATCGTCAAAACGGCAGAAAAAGGAATTAATAACAACAGAATCACAAGCAACAGATTTAGAGGACGTTGATTTGTAAGACTCTGACAAAGATAGGAGCTAAAACATCATGTACTTGATAAAGAGAAACGAAAAAACAAACACAGAAGCCGGGGTACTGGTAAAAGAAAGGCCAGCGATCCCGGCTCCAGAGTATCGTCATGAAACGATAGACATACCGGGAAGAGACGGGGCACTGTACTCGGAAGAAGAATTTGTTGGCGACATTACGATCAAGATCACATTCGTATTTGTAGCTGATCCGTCAAAATGGCAAGACCTTTTTCGCAAGGCGAGGAGATGGCTGCTCGATAAAACAGATAACAAATTAATCCTTGAAGATATGCCAGGTTATTACTACAAAGTAAAACATACAACAATAGGCAGCTCGGAGCGAGAAGTAAAACAGGTAGGAGAGTTTGAAGTTGAATTTATCTGTGAAGGACATCAACATCTTACTTCTGGAACTTATGAGTACGAAAAACAAGAAGTGCTCTACAATCCTTATTCAGTTTCGCATCCAACGTATCTGATCACGGGAAACGGAAGGTGTGTATTGACAGTGAATGGAAATGAATTTGTAACAGAGGTTGGCCAGAACGTAACAATTGACACCGATCTGATGCTTGCGTATAGACAAGACGGAAGAATGATGAATACATCCGTCACAGGAGATTACCAGGAACTGTACTTAAAAGAAGGGGATAACACAATAGAGATAACAGAAGGATTTGGCTTGAAGGTTATACCAAACTGGAGGTGCTTATGATACAAATTTATAAGCCGGACAATACGAGCTTTGACAAAAATGGAGATATGACATTGATGCCGTCTAAAGCAACTGTTCATACCATCCTGAATGGGACATGGACGGCAGAACTGTCACATCCGATCGATGCTGGTGGTCGTTGGAAATACATAGAAGACGAGGCAGTTGTAAAAATGCCAAGCTTTAACGGAGATCAGCTGTTCAGAATTCGAAAAAAAGAAAAATCAGACTCGCAGATAACGGCATCACTTGAGCCGATATTTATGGATGCCAAAGATGATTGCTTCCTGGTAGATGTAAGACCAACGATGAAAAACGGTCAAGAAGCCTTGGATATCATGACAGCAGCAAACAATAAGTACTCTGCGAGATCTGACATTCCCTGGGCGTCAGTTGCGTACTATGAATACATGAATTTAATCGAAGCTATCAACGGCGACGATGAAAACTCGTTTATAAATCGATGGGGCGGCGAGATCTTGTTTGATAATCATACGGTGATTATCAATAAAAGAGCTGGCGGCGATTATGGAGTGGAATTAAGGTATGGGAAAAACATCAAAGCTGATGGACTTACGGAAGAAATTGACACGAGGAACGTTGTAACAAGAATCTATCCGAAAGGGTACGATGGCGTTATGATGTCAAATCATGGATATGTTGATTCTGCATTAATTAATAGCTATCCAACTGTAAAAGCAGCAACAATTACGTTCTCGAACGTACGAATGAAAGACACATCAAAACAGGAAGAAAACTTAAAAGAATTAGGACAGCTGCAAGTTAAGCTTGTAGCAAACGGAGAAAAACAGCGACAGCTTGAGAGAAAATACAAGAAAAAGAAGATTAAAGCGAAAGATTATGAAAAACAGTTAGACGAGATCTTAACAGAAAGAAATGAGATCAAAAAAGAAATTGAAGATCTTAAAGCAAAAGGAGAAGAAGAAGAACAGGAAGCAAGAGACGAAGCAATTAAAGAAGGATGGACAGTGTGCGAGACACAGGAAGAACTTGACGCTGCATTAACAAAAGAATGCAACGATCAGTTTGACCTGGGACTCGATGAGCCAACGATTACAATTGATGCCGATATGATCCTGTTGCAAAACACAGATCTGTACAAAGATTATGCAGTACTTGAAGAAGTGTCACTTGGAGATACGATCCACTGTAGGCATTGCAAACTGGACATTAATACAGATGCAAGGGTTATAGAGATGAAATACGACTGCATCAAGAAAAAAGTAACATCCGTAGTCTTGGGAGACTTTGAAAAACAATCAAATTACTTTGACGATATTGCGGCAAGCATCAACAAGATCGATGAAGCAATTCGGTCAGATGGATCACTCGTTGCAGAAAAAATCAGAGGATTTATAAACGGAGCAATGACAAGCCTGAGAGCACAGTACAATGTTGCGAAAAAACAGGATGTCATGGCCATCCTGTTTGAAAACCTGGACGAAAGCAGCGAAACATACGGAGCACTTGCAATTGGTACACAGGGACTAATGATAAGCAAAAGACGAACAGCAGACGGAAAAGATTGGGAATGGACGACGGCGATCACAGCAGCAGGAATGATTGCAGACACGATCGTGGCTGGACTGTTAGCAGATCAAACAGGAAGAAACTATTGGAATCTGAACACTGGAGAATTTGTCGCAGGCAATGCGACAATAAAAAATTTATCAGGAAACGATTCGATCGAGATCGCAAATGCGATTATGAAAATTGTAAATAATAAATACTACACCGGAAGAATCGGATCAAATAATTTACGAGATCACGAAGATGTAACAGGACTTGTTTTTGAATTAGAAGATGGCGATTATATGTTCTGGGGAACAAAAAACAGTGATGGTTCAGGGTATACGCCGATTATGGTATACACAAAGGGGAAGTATATAGGATTAACAGGAAAAGCATTAAATGTACTGTGCAATCTTGACATGAGTGGCAACAAAATCCTGAATGCAAAGATAGACGGTGGTTACAACGGGACAATTCAGTATGTTAGGAAAATAACACAGGATTCGTCTGGGAAACTAAAGGCAGATAATGCTGGTCTCGTTGTGGAAAATGGAATCATCACAGGTACTGTAGGATAGGAGAATGGCAATGGTAGATAAAACAATAACACTTGATTTAACAAGCGAGGGCATCAGACAAACAGCAGAGGTTACACAAGGAGATACCGGCCGCGTTTTAAAATGTAACATTATAGGGCTAAACCTTACAGGGATAACAGCAAGATTTATTGCAGTAAAACAGTCAAAAAAAATAATTTACAATAATTGCGAAATTTCGGAAAATGCAGTAATTATAAAGCTGACAGAACAGGCACTTGCAGAAACAGGAATCACAGAATGCCAGATTGAATTATCGAAAGATGAAGAGATCGTGCAAAGCTTTGTATTTAATTTAGATGTAAAAAAATCTTTATTAAAATCTGCGACAGTCAGTGAAAACGAACTGGGCGTACTGGATGATATACAGAAGGATATTGAAAACCTAAAGCAGACTAAAGCAGACAAAAACCAGTATGGAGCACCACTATCTGCAAAAACAGCAGCGGAAATGACAGACACATCAAAGATCTACGTCTATTACGGATCAGAAGCAGGTTACGTCTACGGAAACTGGTACGTTTATACGAATGGAGCATGGAAAGCACAGGGAGAGTTCCAGGCTGCACAGATTGCAGATGGAAGCATTTCAGGTGAAAAAATTGCAGATGGAGCAATAACAGAAGATAAGATCAGTGACAGAACAGTAACAGGGAAGAAACTTCAGTATCAATCAGTTTCTACGGATGAATTAAAAGATAGCTCAGTATCGTCAAAAAAGCTGCAAGACTCATCTGTGACATCTGAAAAAATTGGAAATCAGGCAGTAACAGAAGATAAGATCAGTGATAATTCTGTAACAGAAAGAAAAATTAAAGATGGATCGATCACATCCGAGAAGATGGCAAACGAGAGTGTGACAACAGAAAAAATCGCAGACGGAGCTATTAAAACGAAAAAAATCGCAGACGGGGCAGTATCATTTGATAAGATCAATGAAGAATTCAGGTCAAGAATTATCGATAATGAAAAAGATACAGATGCTTTACAAGATGCAATTCGGCTACTTACGAACAACATAGAGTTGCTGACAAAAAGCTCGAACAATTATGCGAATGGTTTCCGGATGGAAGATGGGAAGTTATACCTTACAAACAATGGCGAGATCATAAGCGACGGTATCACAGTAGGAACTGGATCAGGAAGTGGTGGGCTTGCTTTTAATTCTGGGTATATGAGCGAAGATGGATATCTACACCTGACACAGGACGGGACAGACATTGAAGGATTTGATCCAATCTTTATAGGGACAGGCGGGGGATCTAGTTCCGGATCCAAACTCGTATTTGCAATGTACTCGCCGGCGGCATTTTCAGTTTTACAGACAAATGGAACAGCACCAATCAAGTTTAAATTCTCATCATTGGACGCAACGACACAGAACCAAACAGGAGCTGGAAACTTATCAATCTATGTCGGAGGAATCCTGAAAGAAAACAAAACAATTGAACAGGGCGACAATATCACATTGGACATTTTTGAGCATCTTTCAAGCGGCGCCAATACGGTCAAGCTTACAATGACCGATACATATGGAGCAACAGCGACAAGAACGTTAACGATCACAATGGAATCATTTACGTTAGACTGGAATCTTGGAGACACCGAGAAGAACAGTGGAGCGTTGACAATTTATGTAACGCCAACAGGATCAGGAGTAAAAAGAATTTATTTAATGGTAGACGGCATCCAGCAAAGTATGCAGGAGGTAACAACGACAGGGCGAAGAATTGTATTTAATACAACACTTACAGCTGGAGCACATGAAGTAAGTGTATATGGAACAATGTCACTAAATGGTGTGACATTAACATCTGACACACTGGCATGTGCGGTTGCACAGGATGGCGGAGGAACAGTAATTGCAGCAAAACTGACAGAGAAGAAAGTGGATCAATACGCTACGCTGGCAATTCCTTACAGAGTATTAAGCTCTGCAAATCCGGCAACTGTAAATTTTTACGTTAATGATACACTACAGTCAACCGAAAACGTTGACCAATCAGAACATGTCTGGAGCTATAGAACAACAGAAGCAGGAACGCTAAAACTTGCAATCGAGTGCGATGGAAAGAAATGGGAAAAGACGATTGAAGTCTCTGCATTATCATCTGATATCAGCGAGATCACAGACAGTCTTGTATTAAAGATTGATCCTAACAAGATCACGGATTTGAAAACGGTCAGCGGTCTAGCACTTTCTGAAAATTTTGACACACACAATGGTGGATTACAGACAGATTCAGAGGGAATCCGATGCATTAAAGTGGTAAAAGGCGACAGGATCACATTGGATTATAAATTGTTTGGAACAGATGCAAGAAAAGACGGACGAAACTTTAAATTCATTTATAAAGTTGAAAACAGTTCGCTGTTTGACGCGCAAGCGATTACGTGTATGAACAATAACATTGGGTTAAGTATGAAGGCTAATTCAATGACAGTGAAAACAGAGCAGACAACGCTTGAATATCCATTATGTGAAGAATACAAAACAGAAGCAGAGGTAAACATTGAACCAGATTCAGAAAACCGATTGATGATGCTGTGGGAAAAGGGGACACCAGCGAAAGCAGCGATATATGCAAGCAATGACAACTTGAAACAGACAACACCAACAGGAATCACAATCGGGTCTGACGATTGCGATGTGATTATTTATATGATCAGGGTTTACAGCAGAGATCTTACAACAGATGAGATCAAGGCAAACTTCTGTGCAGACGGAAAAGATGGGGCTGAGATCACGGCAAGACATGACAGGAATCAGCTTTATGATTCCTCTGGAAACTTGGATCCTGATAAAGTTGCAACGCTCAATCCAGGTCTGCACGTTTTCACGTGGCATGCTCCGAATGTATCAACGGCAAAAAGCCAGAAGATCACAGGAAGCGTTACGCATAAATATGTAAAAGGCGGCGCAGCACATTCATGGACAGCAACAAACGTAGAACAGAAGGCACAGGGTACATCATCCCTTGGATATGTACAGGCCGGATGCAATGAAGACTTTAATTTTAAAAATGGATTTGATCTTGAAGATGGAAACCACGTTGACACATATGCCATGACAGATAATTCTATCGGGGTTAATTACCTGAATTTTAAAACTAATGTTGCATCACAGGAGCATATTAATAACATCCTGGTATCTGACTGGTACAATACATATCAGCCATATACACGACCAGCAAAGCAAGCGAATAAAAAGGTAAGAGATACAGTCGAGGGACACATGGCAGCTTTATTTTTTCACAACACTGGAAATGAAGCGGTACAGGTTGGACCTATGACAGTAGCACCAGATGAAACAGTTTTCTATTCGTTGGGGAATATCAACAATTCGAAGAAGAATCTGGATGTATTTGCACAAAATGAAACAGACGATGTGATCGTTATTGAGGTGGCAAACAATACATCTGATCAATGTCGGATGAAGTCCGCTGATCTTTCGACAGAAACATGGGACGGAGATACGAATTTTGAATTTAGACATTTGGCGGAATCTCAAAATGAAGAAGAAGCAAAACAGCTATGGCAGGATTTTTTGACATGGGTAGTTTCTTGCAACGCAGACGCTGCAACAAATAAAACACTGCCAAGCGTAGTAACAATTGACGGGCAGGCTTTTTCAGTAGACTCTAAAGAATATAGAATTGCGAAGTTCAGGAAAGAAGCAGCAGACCATATGATTGTAGATTCCGTAATGTGGCACGTGCTGATTACCCTGGTATTTAGCCAGGTGGATAACAGGGCGAAGAACACTTTCTGGGGATACAGTAAAGCGTCTGAAAAATGGAATCTATGCTTTGCGTACGATAATGATACAGCGATGGGGAACGACAACGAGGGCGGCTTAACACTTAAGTATGGGTATATGGATTACGACAAGATCGGAACCAGAGACGTATTTAATGCAGCAGATGCAACAGTCTTTCGAATGATGTGGCAAGCGTTTCCACAAGAATTGGCAAGCATGTACATTAACCGTGAAAACGCTGGAGCATGGGATCTTGATGCGTTTGCAGATCACTGCGAAGAAATACAGTCACTTGCGGCAGAATCACTATGGATTGAAGATGTGTGGAGAAAGGACATCAAAACATACACAGTCCTTGGAACGTCTGCATATATTCCGATGCTGAATGGACAGAAGAGATTGCAAAGGCGACAGTTTTTACACTACCAAAGAGCATTTATGAGTTCTTACTTTATAAGCCCCTACGCGACAACAGAAAGCGCAACGATTCGAGGGTACACACCGACGAGTGGGAATCTTGCGATCACACCAGAGAGCAAGATGACGATCACACCTTACAGTGACTTATGGATAACTGTAAAAGCAGGGTCCGGAACGACGCAGAAACGAACAACAGCAGGAAAAGCAGTTGAATTACAGTTGGGCGTACCGCAGATGAATGACACAGAAATCTATATTAGAAACGCTGCATTTATTCAGGATCTTGGAGACCTGTCATGTTTATATCCTGGATACACAGACATTGCAAGTTGTAAAAAACTAAAACGAGCACAGATCGGCTCAAGTACAGATGGGTACGTTAATACAAATATGAAAGAAGTAACTGTAAAAAACGCGACATCCTTGGAGTACATCAATGTTGAAAACTGCCCAGCACTGGCACAGGAGCTAGATCTTAGCAATAACATTAACGTAAAAGAGTGCTATACAAGAGGAAGCGGAATCACAGGCGTCACATTTGCACCATACCAGCGATTGCAAAAAGCAAAACTGAATGCAGTTACATCAATTTTTGCAAAAAACCTGATGTATGTAAAAGAATTTACATTACAAGCGTACAATCTTTTAACAACATTGAATGTTTCAGGAAGCCCAGCACTTGACACTTTAACAATTGCCATGAACGCGGAAAACCTGACAAGAGTGAGATTGATTGACATTGATTGGAGAACAACAGTCAAAGCCTACTGGACATTAATGAGATTACACGAAGCGAATGGTATTGACGACGATGGTCACAATACAGAAAACGGAGTATTAACTGGATCTGTTTATTTTGATGGAATTTCGCCAACAAAATACAAAGAACTGACAGATACGATTAAAACAGTAACATTTACATACGGTCAGCTATTGGAAGAGCATACAGTAACATTTAAGAACTGGGATGGAACAACGCTGAATACACAAAAGGTTGAACACGGAGGAGCTGCACAAGATCCAATCCAGGCAGGATATATCGGGACACCGATCAAAGAACCGGACCAGGATAATGTGTATACTTTCTTCAAATGGGACGTGCCGATTGAAAATATCACACAAGATACAACGGTAACAGCATTGTTTACATCACAGACAAGGGCATACGTTGTAAGATACCTGAACGAAGGAGAAGCAATCGAGATCCATAATGTAAAAGCTCATGGATCTTGTATCTACGAAGGAAAAGACCTTGAAAAATCCGGATATGTATGGATTGGATGGGACAAGACAGCGGACGACGTTACGCAAGACATGGACATTAACGCAACGTACATCTATCCACAGCTACCAGGACAGATCAAGGATTTAACACAGTATGACTATGCTTACAGCGATGATCCAAAAGATAAATCTGCATACACGTTCGGAGAGTTTTACTCAATTTTTAAAATGGGCAAAGCTGTAGAATACGGATTCACCCCGGCGGCATTAATCAAAATGGTACCGCAGAAAGCAAAAGAGAACGAGATTATTCCGGACGAAAGTATTGTATTTAGATATCATTCAAAAGGACATTACGCATTGTCATCGGGAACAGGAATGACGAATGGTGATTTCTACATGATTGGCGTGCTCGGAATCAGACAACAAATGAATAAGACCGCAACGAATAAAGGAGGATGGGATAAGAGCGCGCTAAGAGAATGGATGAATAAAACATTATATCCTATGCTGCCACCGCAATGGAGAAACTTTATCGCGTTGTCGGATACGCTGGCAAGTGCCGGAAACCAATCAACGACGATAACAACATCACAGGATCACTTGAGAATTCCATCAATTTGTGAAGTGGGAGCTGAGCTAACGGCAGTTCCTTATAAAAACGAAGTTTCAACAGAAGCAGAAGAAGTGACGTTCTCATGCTATACTGACAACAATTCGAGGAAAAAGTGCATCTATAACGGTACTGGATCAGCATGGGAATATTGGCTGAGGTCTGCGGATGCAGGCGGTGCGGTGTCTTTTCGCTATGTCAGTTACAATGGTAATATCTTTAGTTATGATGCTACCGGCGGCTATGGCGTGTGCGTTGGCTTCTCGGTTTAATCAGATTATCTGCCGGGCTATGTCCCGGCAGAAAAAAAGCAGTCAATATATCAACCGCCGTAAGGCGGTCGATTCAAAAACAAAAATATGATATACTGACACATGGAGGATGAAGTAATGAGCGTGATCAAAAGCCAAAGAGGACTTTCAGAAATGGAGTTTTTAAATAACGCAAGAAAGCTTGAAATATATACAATTAGGCGTTGTGTAAATACAATTCCTAAAAGGTATACATTTTATTTGGGACAACATCTTGCAGATGCTGCAACGCAAATATATGCAAACACCAAAAAGGCAAACAGCATTTATCCGACAAATGCAAGAGAAGTTCAAATAAGAAGAGAGTTTTTCTTAAAAGCATATGTGGAATGTCAAAATTTAGTATCACAGATTGAGGTTGCATATGAATTAATACATTTTGAAACGAAGGTTTTAGAAGAATGGTCAGAGTTAATAGCAACTCAGATTAACTTGATTAAAGGTGCTATGACAAAAGACAGAAAAAGATTTCAAAAATTCTTAAAATAATTAAAAACAGGTTATATTCTGTGTGACACTGAGGTCTGCGGATGCAGGCGGTGCGGTGTCTTTTCGCAATGTCAATAACAATGGTAATATCAATAGTAATAATGCTACCGGCGGCTATGGCGTGTGCGTTGGATTCTATTTTTTCAGACCAAGTAACCACAAGGCGAAAGCAGTGAGAATAGAAGATAGAAGGAGAATATGACCTTCCTGAAAAGGTAAATATAACATTTGATGCGATTGGGAGGACGCTGCTTGCATGGCGGAAGTTGCCTGATAATCTTCCGTTTCATTCCCAGTATCGCTATGCAGATATGCGGAAAATCAGGATTATATCTGTACAAATGAATAAGAGGTAAATATGACGAGCGAAGAGAGAAAAGAAGTAAGATATAAAAGAAGAAAAGAAAGAAGAGAAGTTAAGAAAAAGAAAAAGCTTCTTTCTTTTAATGAGCTTTTTTCTTATGAAAATCTTTATAAATCTTATATTCGATGTAGAAGAAATGTTGGATGGAAAGCATCAACACAAAAATACATCGTACAAGCACCGTTAAATGTTTATCAAACGAGAAAAGAATTGATGAATGGAAAATTTAGAAGCAAAGGATTCTGTGAATTTGATTTATTTGAAAGAGGGAAAAAGCGGAAGATTAAAAGCGTGAAGATTGAAGAACGCATTGTTCAAAGGTGCCTTTGCGATCACGCGTTAGTACCAGTGATTGAAAGAAGCTTTATCTATGACAATGGAGCATCAATCAAAAACAAAGGATATCATTTTGCTATGAATCGTATGATTAGACATTTACAATATCATTATAGAAAATATGGCACAGATGGCTATATTTTGTTATTTGATTTTAGCAAGTTTTTTGATAATGTATCACATGATGTGATTAAAGAAATCGTTCAAAAATCATTTAAAGATCAAAGGACCATTGATTTGATAAATCATTTTATTGATTGCTTTCAAGGAAACAAAGGGCTTGGACTTGGATCACAGATCAGCCAAACACTAGCACTTGCATCATGTAATAAATTGGATCATTTGATTAAAGAAGAACTAAAAGTGAAATGTTATGGTAGATATATGGATGATGGCTATTTGATTCATCCAGATAAAAAATATTTAAAACAATGCCTGAATGTCATAAAAGAGGAATGTAAAAAACTTGGAATTATTCTGAATGACAAAAAGACTCAAATAGTAAAACTTAGTCATGGTTTTACATGGTTGAAGGGAAGATTCTTCTTGACACCATCAGGAAAGATTGTAAAGAAAATTTACAAGAAAAGTGTAACAAGAGAAAGGAGAAAACTAAAGAAGTTAAAGAAATTCTGTGAGGCTGGAAGAATGACGGAAAAGGATGCGTGGAGTGCTTTTCAGAGTTGGAGATCATACGCAAGACATTTTAACGCATATTATACAATCAAAAACATGGAAGAATTGTACTCTAACCTTTTCGGAAAGGAAAGACTATGTATAAGGCAGTAAAAAATGGAAAAATCATTGATGCATATGAACAATTACAATATGTAAAATATGATCAAAATGCAAAAATGTTTTTAAGATGTAATAAAGATGATAATCCGCAAGGAATTATACAAAGAAATGGTATTAGAATCTACCACGTAAAAGACTGGGATGATATGCCAAAAGAAGCAGGGGACTACGAAACTGTAATTCTGGAAGAAATAACATCCAAGAGTATTTATGATGGGATCATCACGGCACTTAACCAGGAGCAGGAAGTATCCAATGATACAGAAAAGAAAAAAGAAAATACAAAGGATCTTGAATTTATAAGATCTGGAAAAATAAAAGAAATGACCAATGAATGCAATCAGATCATAACAATAGGATTAGACCTTGAATTAAACGCAGTCAAAGGTCATTTTTCATTTACAGAGCAAAATCAGACATATATAAATTTACTTGCAGCACGTGCGAATGCTGGCGATACATTATTGCCATATCATGCAGACAATGAGGTTGACACGATATTTAGCAAAGAAGACATCCTGAGACTGAAAGAAGCAATGGATTATCATGTAATGTATCACAGGGTGTATTTAAATTCGTTACAAATTTATATCAATTCGATAAAAGATATAGATACATTAAACAACGTGACATATGGGGCAAATATTCCGGAAGAATTTAGATCGGAAGTGTTAAATCAATTAGGATGATAAGGAGGGAAAATGAATAGTATTAGAGCAAGACCCACAGAGGTCTTATTTTTTATGCAGCAAAATAATCTTTCTTCAAAGAAAGGAAAGTGAGGGAAATGAAGAAAATGACAAACAATGTAATTGACACATATAATGTAGTAACAGGTTCAATTGTAGCAGTATTAAGCTATGTGCTCGGAGAACACTGGTTTCTTTTCATTGCTTATTTAGGGTTGAATGTAGCAGATCAGTTCACAGGTTGGCTCGGTGCAAAGATGGCAGGAAAAGTAAGTTCTCGAATTGGCTGGATGGGTGTCATGAAAAAATTAGGATATTGGATCATGATCATGGTAGCATTTGGGGCATCGGCAATTTTTGTTGAAATCGGAAAAGTAATAGGTATAAATTTAGGAATCACGACATTACTCGGCTGGTTTGTACTTGCTTCTTTATTGATCAATGAAATTAGATCTATTGTTGAGAATTTAGTAAAGGCAGGATATGACGTACCAAAAGTATTGATCAAAGGTTTAGAAGTAGCAGATAAAGTAGTAAATAAAGATCAGGAGGAAGAATAAATGGCAGTATACAATATTCACGGTGGTCATAATCCAAGTGGTAAAATCGCATGTGGAGCAAGTGACTTATTAGATGAATCAAAGGAAGATAGAAAGATTGCAAAAGCAATTATTAAATATCTGAAAAAAGCAGGTGCAACAACATATAATTGTTCAGTTAGTAATGGAAGAAGCCAGGCAGATGTGCTTAAAAAGATTTGTGCAAAATGTAACAAGCATTCTGTGAATTTTGATGGATCAATACATCTTAATTCTGGTCGGAATGATCACAAAGGAGATAAAAAGCTTGGTGGTTTCGAGGTATGGGCAACAGCATTTACTGGGGTGAAAAAAGCAGTAGCTGAAAGAGCAGTAAGAAACATGAAGCAACTTGGATTTACTCAACATGGAGATCCATACAAAACAACATCTAGCTTATATTACTTAAATCATACAAAGGCAAAAGCCATACTCTTTGAGATTTGTTTTGTTGATGATAAGGATGATTATCTCTTGTACAAAACAGTTGGTGCAGATGCAATTGGAAAAGCTATTGCATCTGCGATCGTAGGGCATGATATTAAGACAAGTGTAACTGCAAAGGTGGCAGCAGTATTTAAGACAGGTGCAGCTGTTAAAATTGTCGGGAATGCGGAGTACGGAGGTTCTGCAAAAGGCAAGAAAATTTCTAGTCAGTATCTGAACAAGAAGTATATAGTAACAAAAGTTCAGACAAACAATGGACAGCAGGAAGCATTGGTCAAACAATTAAATAGTTGGGTTCCAACAAAGTACCTGGAACTTGTAAAATAAAAGGGGGTACTTTCCTGTTCTAAAACAGGGTACTTTCTTGTTGTAAAAGGGGGTACTATTTGCAAAAAAGGGGGTACTTTCTGTATAAAAACCGGAAAACAGAAAAGTACCCCCTTTTAGCATCTATTATAAGTTTAAAAAGCACGTAATTATGCCATTTCTAAAGAATCTGTTTAAGAAATCTGAACCGAAATAGGGAAGACATGGGTTGAGAATAGCACTGTTTCAGTGTTAAAGAAAAAACTTTATACGCACTTACAGTAAGGTCATCCATTCGGGACAAGACACCTTCTTTCCATCACAATACTGCGTAAGGATCGGCTGTCTCACATTCGGACGAGACAGATAATCTGCAAAAATTTCATCAACGATCGTATTAATAGAATTATAAGTTGTCTTTCCAGGAATGAATTTATGATCATAAGCTGTAGAAGATGTGATCGTAAAATCATGCCCTTTATTTCTATACCATTCTGTATACACACGAT
>SKEF01000486.1_pt1 | contig 40544 bp, 39 predicted proteins | sample 4826691 | NCBI WGS metagenome assembly SKEF01 (sample SAMN11008816, study PRJNA524170) | human gut metagenome | biome: Human fecal sample; material: Feces; isolation source: fecal sample from pouch patient p23, p27 | host: Homo sapiens | place: Israel: Tel-Aviv | collected 2016-08-24
GACTTCTTCTCCTTCTCCCCAGTAGCCTTGCCCTTACTGATGATCTTCTTGTTTACGTTGGCCATGCCCACACCTCCTTCGTTAATCTAACTGTCCTTATTATGAAAAAAAAATGAACTCATGAAAACTGACACGAGAAAAACAGCAGGCATGGGGAAGATAAAAAAACCGCCTAACTCATGACTGAAGTCACGAGAATGCGGCGGCTAATTTTCAAGAACTCCTCTCTTATATAATATGTGCAAAAAAGGTACCTGCAGTTAATTCCGAACCCTGCAGGCACCCAAAAACGAAAGATAAAAAAGAATGAGTGGAACAACTTTTTCTGCTGTTCATGGTTGTATTATAGATGATATTGGTTTGATGATATTCTGGTACGAAAAAAGAATGCTCCGCGGCAGAGGAAATCAGAATTAAACTACTACGCTTAATCATAGTTACAGAATTAGGTATTTTTTCATTTTTACTTGCATTTGTATTGAATATTCGTGTAAAGTATTGTTTTCTTCGTGCAAATGGCATATAAAATAATTACCAGTAGAAAGGGGTTGATTGTATGGCTGGAAATACCACAAATATCAGTATCCGCATGGATGCAGATCTGAAAGTGCAAGCGGACGCACTTTTTTCGGAACTTGGCATGAATCTGACTACGGCGTTTAACATCTTTGTGCGCCAGTCGCTTCGCGAAGGCGGTATTCCCTTTGAAGTAAAGTTGGAACGACCAAATAAAGAAACGGTTGCTGCCATGCTGGAAGCGGAAAGGATAGCAAAGGACCCGTCTGTAAAAGGTTATGATAACCTTGATGAGTTATTTGCTGATCTGAAAAGATGAAAGAAATCAAATATACTGTCAAGTACACGACCGGTTTTAAAAAAGACTATAAACGAGCTATAAAGCGTGGCTTGAAAATTCAGCTATTGGAGCAGGTCGTAGCATTGCTGGCAATAGGCGAACCTTTGCCAGATAAAAATCGAGATCATGACCTACCTGTCTGGCGATTGGACAGGGTATCGTGAATGTCATATTCTTCCGGACTGGTTGCTTGTCTACCGCATAGAAGATGATGTTCTGGTGCTGACGCTGACCCGTACCGGCACACATAGCGACTTGTTCGGAAAATAAACAAACTGCCGCCCCTGCGTGGCGGTTTTTCTGTATTAAAAATCAACAAAAAAGACACCCACAGTTAATTCCGAACCCTGTGAGTGCCCAAAAACGAAAGGTTAAAACAATGCATATGAACAGATTTTCTGCTGTTCATGATTGTATTATAGCTGATCAATGTGGTCGACCATTCTGGTACGAAAAAAACTAATCCTCATCCATATCAGCCAAAAAAGAATCCCTCTGTAACTCAAACTCATCCTCAATCCCAAGGTTATCCTTGTACATCTGATATCCGTCTTTAAGGATCTTAAGGAGTTTTCCTCTGGTATTAATGCCTTTCTCTTCAAGGAACTCCGCAATACAATGCCGATCGACCGTACGAATCTGTTCATCCTTACTCAGCTTCTGAGTCTCTTCATCGAAAAAACAGGCAGAAACAAAAAAGGAATCCCCATCCTTTGTAAGATAAAAGATAGCGTTTTTAAATCCGCAGGGAACCTCGCTGTTCGGAAAGAAAAACGGTTGATCAAGTCCCAGCATATCAATATACGCTCCGTCTTTTTTTATATGAACATTTTTCTTCGGAACCGTAATAACTTGATAGTCATATTTATTATTGCCCCCAACAATGCTTACTACCGCATCAAATTCCAGACATTCTTCCTCAAGGATATCCATCAACTCATCTACCGTTCTGTATCCTGCCATTATTTATTCTCCTTGCCTTTGATCTGCTCTTTGGCTGCATCCATGTCTTTCCTGGTACTTTTTTCCATAATGAAGGAAATTTCACTGGCATCGCTTAAGGTCATCCGCAGCGTACCATCCTCCAGCATTGTTGCGTCACACTCGATGTCCTTGTATTCATCCTTTTTTTCTCCCAGATTTCCACCGCCGATCTTAAACGACAGAGTTCCATCTGAAAAAACAGTTTCCAGATCAGAAATATCAATGATCCCATCCGTAGAATCAATGTCCATATACAGCCCGGCTTTCTTATCGTCAACTGTCAGGAAAACATTGTTGACGCCAAACAGGTCCGCCGGGGCAAGAACTTCATCTGTTTCCACTTTTTCTGCCTTCCATATACCATCCATATCGGATTCCTTTACTTTTTTGGCCACTGCTACGGTTTTCTTTTTGGCATTCTCTTCATCCCTGGTAAACACAAACGTCTCCCCATTACTCTGTGTGGTCATGGTTTCTTTCTTTTCATCATAGTCGATCAGCAGATCGTCATCCGTTCCTTCGTTTACAAGGATCTGGTTTTCTTTTTGCACCCATTTACCGGTAAGCTCGGTCTTATCCTTGTTGTCATATTTGATGGAAAAAGCCCCATCCTTATCAAGCGTCATCACTGCCGGGGTTCCCCAGATATTACCGAACCACGCTCCGATTACAGATGCTTCTTCTGCCCTGACAGAAAACGTCTCCGCTATGAATGGAACGATTCCTGTTAACGCCAGTACTCCGGCAAGTACTGCTGCCACAATCTTTTTCTTCATGTCAAATCTCCTTTTCTTTTTAATATGATTAAAAAAGCCCCGCTTAAGCAGGGCGATGGACAAGTTTTTTGGTAGTATATTTCGGGCACTTGATCACAAGGGAGCCGGAGAATACAGCTCCTTTCGGAGATGCTGTGTAATTCGACTGCATGCGTTCACAGTCTTTGTAAGAAGTCCGGCAGATACTGCACAGGCCATTTTCAGCAATGTACTTCTTCTCCGCGGCAGCCTTCTTTTTTGCCTTGAGCTCCGCAGCAGAAACCATCTTTATCTGTTTAGCCTTTTTCTTATTCTGTTCCTGCTTCCTGTTATATTCTTGTCTGCAGGAATCTGAACACAGAGGTGCCATCATCTCACTGGCCGGACAGAAAAATGTCTTATGACAGATGACACAGTTTTTGTATGCATGAGGCTCCTTGTCTTTATGTAACACTTCGCATTCCGCGGAGCAGAATTTCCCTAAGCCGGAGAATTCCTTACCACATTCCTCACATACTTTCAAACCGTTATCTCTTAAATATTTTGTATATTCTTTCTTTTTCGCCCGGTCTTCCTGATAGCAGGCATTGCAGCAGAAAACAGAATCTTTGACGAATTCCTTTCCGCAGTTTGGACAGATCTTCAGAGTACCGTTTCTTCTGGCAGCGTCCATCAGGTATTTTTCCCTGCATTCCGCGGAGCAGTACCAGTTGTGCCACCCGGTGTCTCTTTGGTCATCCGTCTCAAGCATTGGTTTTCCGCAGCAGGCGCAGAAGGTATTTTGTATCCTGTCTGCAGCTTCACAGGCTTTGCTGCAGTATGCAGAGGTCACCCCATTGTAGCAGGTGAATGTTTTGTGGCAGTATTTGCATTCGACCTCTGTTTTTGATACCGGACGCCCGGTGCCAACCCTTGCCACACTATACTGCATATGCTTATGCAGATCTCGCCAGGCCTTGGTGGAATCTTTTCCACATTCGGGACAATACTTCTGGCTGCTTCGGCTTGGCGTAAACCATACACCGCAGATCTCACACTCTTTTTGTTTTGTTTCCATATCCATTTTTCTCCTTTCATTTTTGGTTTGGGAGAAATATGAAAGATATTAGTGCAATACAAAAAATAAAAATACTTTCTTTTACTACGAAAAAAAACACCGACAGGATCTTTAAAAGGCTACCGGTGTATTAACTGAATATTGACAACAAAAAACATTTTGGGAGCACAAAGCGGATACCTGGTTGCAGGCGGAAGATTCCTGAATCTCTGGAACTAATCGAGCCGATACTTTTCTACTGTATATATTATCTCATCACTTTCCCGTGACTGGACAAAATATACAAGGACGTTTTTCCTGCGAAAACAGGATCTTTGATTTAATGAAAATCAACATCTGCTTCCACTCACCGTGGAAGGTTATTTTTCCTGTTTTGCCGTTGATGTCGGCGCAACATAATCCTCTTTTAATTGAGTATCGATCAGCATACAGTTGGCTATAAAACGGTTGTTGATCACACCGGAATCCGCACAGGTAGATAACGTGATGATCTGTTCCTCTCCCGTAGGCTTAAACTCTGTGGAATAATAGCCTTTTTTGATAGAATACTTTACCCATTTCCGGAAATCCTTTGAGCCAAGGGTAAAACCGATGGTGTACGTTCTGTCATTATCAAGACAGTTATAAACATCATATATTGCATACGTTCTTGTCTCCTCAGGGGTATAGATATACATATAGGAATGCTTCTTCCAAAAGCCCGTATCCGTATAATTGGATAACTGTCCAAACATCTGCCCGCTTGCCATGTTGTGTCCGTACAGGATGATATGCGCATCATCCAAATCTTCACTCGTCCCCTTTTCCGCAAAGATGGACCCGAGGATATTGTAGGAACCGTCCATGTGATGATACAGATAATAATTATCCGCGGTACCCTTCAAAACCGCATAGTTTACAGCAAGGTCAGGGATACGGATCCAGCCAATGATATCCGGGTTCATCTTTTTAAGTCCGTTCCAGTCAACCCCGTTCCAGTCCTGTGGGATATTTTGGGACTTCTTTTCCGATGATTTTTTCTTATCGGAAGCTTTTGCTGCCGTTTTCCTGTCTGTAAAATCGTAGGGAAGGGTTCCATCCGCGGAGTCCGCAAAATCCGTGTACCCTTCCTGTACCTGTTTACTCTTGTAATCCGAGATCCAGTATGGCACCTGTTCCTTAAATGCCATATAAAACATAAACCCTGCCGCACACAGCAGGATCAAAAAAAATAATGTAAAGACCGGGAATTTCTTCTTTTCCCGCACCTTCAGACTTCCCATTATCTTCCTCCTTTCTTTTTCCCACAATATGCAAAAAAAACGATTTTCATAATTTGTTAAATTCTGCACATTATCAGAAAAATTTTAAGGAAATATTATGCTAAGAAGATCAAAAAAGATCCTGGCAGTGCTGGTCTGACAATTGCCATGCTTCCATATACGGTATTACAAAAGCAGCTATGTGAAATACATATCTATCGAAAATTGCCTTACCGGAAGCAACGGCGGGTTCTTAGACGACGATACCCATTACAACAATGCAACACTTAAGAAGATCCTTACAAGATTTAAGAAAATGGCATAAGAAAAGCGGAGGTTTATCCTCCCTTTTTTTGAGCAAAAAAATACCCCCTGCAGGATCTATATGAAACTGTAGGGGGTTAAAGCGAGGTGTGGCGTGGACTTATCCGTCCATCCTTAATATGACAAAAAATCCTGATCCTGTGCAACTCCCGTATATTTTCTGGCAATCCATACGGGACAAAAAAGAAACATCCGCGGTGATGATCAAAAGACCGCAGATGTTTCCGATTGGATGATTAATCCGGTGCGTATGGAATTGCGGAAAAACTATCCGCCAAAACAGACATCCGGGAATTGGCACGTATACGAAAGGAGTGTATCCCGGATGCACTGCCTATCCTTATTATACACGAGATTTAAAAAAAATCTAGTATCTTTTTTTGAGGTAGATAAATACCCCGAACGCAAGAACTCCAAGAATACAGATAGACACCAGACTGCTGACAAAACGGTCTTTTGCTGTCTTTTCCTTAGGCTTATTGCTTTCCTCGTCAAACCGGGTTTCCTCTGCATCGCTTGCGGATGCTTCTGCCTGGGTGCTTCCCGAAGAGCTGTCTTCCCTTTCACCCTTTTTAGATTCCTTACTGTCTTTGTCTGTAAGGCCTAAATATTCTTCCAGAGACATTCCGTTGAGGATCGCCTCCTGACGGGCGGTTTCATATTTCATCCCTTTTTGCTCAAGGGCATCCTGGATCCTTTTTCCACTGTCGGTAAGGTTTCCGTCTGCATCGAGATACCCGTTGTTTGTAAGATCCTGCAGATAAGATTCCCGGACGGTGTCATCATCGAATACGCCTTTGTCCACATAAGGGGAATTTAGGGTCACATCATTTTCATTTGACGTATCCTCTATGGTACTGTTTACGTCCACTTCCTTATAAAGCTCCCCTACCCCGATCTTGTCCGTTAGTTTATCCACTGCTTCCTGTCCGATGGCGAGCGGAACGGTCGTGACCTGGTCGTTATACACACGAAAGAATGTCTTTGTTGCGGCAGGCTCTTTTTTCAGTTCCTTGCTGCTGCCGATATATTTGATACGGATGACCTGATAATCCCCCGGGACAACCCTTGCGGAAAGCTTCGTGTCATTGGCATCCACATCGATGTGTCCCATACGGCTGTCCTCATCCAGAAGCCGGAAGAAGATCCGGTACACGTCCAGGGAACCTGCATCCAGCCCGTCACTGAAGGTTGTTTTTATAGTAAAGTTATCTGCCCCCACCCCGTTCTGGACTACGGGGTTTCTGGCAAAAACGGATGCCGGACAGCTGAGGGAACTGACGCCTAATGCGGCAGCCATCAGAAAAACAGATAGTCTTTTCATAAATGCCTCCTATTCTTTTCCGCGGATGCCTGTCTTATCAAGATCCAGCTCGGAACGGCGCACGTTGGAAAGATCTGTATGTTCTGTAGAACGGATACGGTGTTTATTCGACGGCTCTTCCACATGATTCTGGTTCAGGAAATAATTCTCATCCATAGGAGTGCCTTCATTGATCATGGCCATGACGCTCTCATTCATAGCTTCATCTTCAAGCTGGGATTTTTCATCAGATTCCATCTCACGGAGTGCTTCCGCCTTGATCTCTTCCAGGTCGAAATCACACGCAACCGCATTTACAAGGTCTGCTGCAAATACCAGCTGGACGATGACCGGACGGTTGTCTTTTGAAAGGCCTTTTAAATAAGCCGCCGGATTGCTGAGTGTCAGGTAATAATCCACTGCGCATTCGATATTTGTGATCGTAAGGGTGAACAGCATATTCCCCTTGTCTGCATGTGAATGGAACTCATCAAGGACTTCCATGATCCTTCTAAGCCACATGTTCTGTTCATGCTGGAAATCAAGCTCCACCATGACAAACGGTCCCGTAAAGCTGATCCTGTTTACAAAAACACCGGGGGCAGCCGTAAAGCTTGTCATCTCGTTGATTTTTTCCAGGGTTCCATCCTCAGTGGTCTCAACCTTATACAGACTGCACTCCACAACGCTCTTCGGATCCCCGTCTTCGTCTTCTCCGGATAAAGCTTCTACCAGTTCATCTATAGAGATCTCTTTTTCTTCATCAAAAAGTTCATCATCATAATGCATCAACTATACCTCCTTTTTTCGTTAATATGAAGAAAAACAGGAACAAAGTCCTGTTTTTCCAATTACCCTGCATTTTCAAGGTCTACCTCATCAGGCTTCGTGGACATCGCCTTGTAAAGTTTGGTATCTGTCGGGAAATCATCCTTGAACGGAATGATGTCCGAACCATTGTAGATCAGTCCTTGTCCGGAATCGGCGCTTGTGACATATTCAATCTCTGTGTTGCTGATACCGAACATCTGCTGGAGCTGCATACGTCCGTAAGGATCAAGGTTTAACATCATCATGAAATCCGAGTTATTGATGATCGCCCTTGCCTCGGAGGACTTTAACATATCCTCTGCCTGCTGTGTGATACCGGTCGGGATACCATTCCACTTACGTGCACGTTTCCAGATCTGCTTGGTATATTTGGCAGAAGTCTCTGTCTGCGTAAGCAGATGGAACTCGTCACAGAAAAGCCAGGTGTACTTTCCTTTCTTGTGGTTCTCGATCATACGGTTCCATACATTGTCAAGACAGATCTGAAGGCCCATGTTCTTAAGTCCGGAACCGATATCCTTAATATTGTAGACCGTAAAACGGTTGATGATGTTTACATTGGTCTTGTGTGCAAAGGTGTCCTGGGTACCTACCGCAAAACGTTCCAGCGCAAGCGCAAGGTTCTGGGCTTCCGGCTGCGGCTGCTGTTTCAGCTCATCATACAGATCCCTCAGTGTCGGTACGGTATCCGCATCGTAATTAAGTCCCCTTGCACGTAAACCTTCCACGTATTCCATATAAACGTTCTTAGTACAGCGGTCGATAACGGAACGCTGAGTTGGGGAAAGCTCGTACCTGGAACCAAGCGCTGCCTCACAAATGGAAGCAATGAAGTCTGCTTTCAGCGTAATCGGATCATCTTTTTCCGCATAATCCAAACTCATATCCATCGGGTTTAAGTATACGTTGGAACCCGGGGCAATACGGATGACGGAACCATGGAACAGCACTGCTAACGGGCTGTACTCATTCTCAGGGTCGATAACGATGATATCATCGTCGGTGTTCAAAAGCACCGAAACCATTTCCCTTTTTGCACTGAAGGATTTACCTGAACCTGAGGTTCCAAGGATAACGCCATTACCGTTCTTTGCACTCTTTCTGTCATACAGGATCAGCTGATGGGATACTGCGTTCAGGCCATAGTACAGACCGCCTTTCTGCATCAGTTCTTTTACGGAGAACGGAAGGAAGATCGCCGCACCCGTAGTATTTAACATGCGCTCCATCCTGACCCTGTTGTAGCATAATGGCAGACAGGTATCAAAACCCAGCTCCTGCTGTTCTGATAAAACATCTGCCTGGCAGACAAACCGTTCCGCGGTAGCCTTGACGATCTTCGTATACTTATCCAGCTGCTCTTTAGTGTCTGCAAAAACAGTCATGGTGATCGTGGTCATGAATAGTTTCTGGTTATCCTGCGTAAGATCCTCCATGATCTGTTCCACTTCACGCTGGGAGTTTCTGATCTCCGGGGAGATCAGATCCGAGGAGTAACCGTTCTTGCTTGCTTTTTTCTGCTGTTCTACCACGTTCTGGTTGATATCCACTGTCTTATTTTTTACCAGTTTAAGGGCATCCCCCTGCGCCAGGGAGCGGTAGATTATGGATGTGAGCATGTTAAACGGCTGGTTGGACATCTCCGCCAGGATATCTCCTCTGAGATAGGACGGAAGGTTCCTCAGTGTTAAAGACCTTGCATATTTATCATCGATCCGGATATAGTCATGTTCAAAGACCATGCTCATAGGAGCGATCGCATCCTTCGTGGTAAGGCCCCGTTTTTTAAGTTCTTTAAGATTAAAGGTCTCAGAGATCCGTCCATCCCTCATCTTTAATTTCTGATAAAACGGGATATCGGAATCCACATGGTAGATATCGTAAAGGTTTGAAAGACGTTCCCTGATGGAACATGGAGCCACGTCTGTACCTATCAGTTTCTTTAATCCCGATGAGATAGAAGAATCCAATCGGGAAAACGTGTTCTTTGCTGCCTCGATATCGTCTGCCTCTATATATACAACCAGATACTTATTATGTATGATATTGTTCCTTGCAACAGCCATCTTGTCGATCAGCATATTGTTCATTTCTTCCCTGTATTCATTCAGGGAATCATTTTTCATTCCGATCAGCACATTCTGCTCAAACTCCGAACTGCTGATGCTTTTATTATGGACAACGACCTGCATCTGTACTTCAGGTCCAAAGCTTCCAATAAACTCCGAATATTTACCAAAGATCGCTCTCTGCTCATCCATGGATTCAATGGAGAAGTTAATATCAGAGAGGGCATACATCCTAGAATACCCTCTCGCAGAAACCTGTATGATCCCGTTCTCATACGCTCCAAGGTATGGGATGGAATCCTGCACAGTCTTTGGGATCCTTGTAGGTTCTTTAGGAGTTTTCTTCGTATTGTCCAACCCTAAGGCTTTTGTTATTGTGTTAAGAATACCCATATAACCTCCTACTGGTACATCACGTAATCAGGATGTTTCCTCAATACGGATGCACTGAAGACTTTCTGTTTAAAATTTTTTTCTGTTTTTGCTTTCTCTGCTTCCTCTTCCTGGCTGTTATAAAAATTCTCGATCTGGTATGTCCTTACCTTTGGAGCGATATAGTTAAGAACAAAAGCGTTCTTTAAAAATTTTTCCAGCGGCATATCGTATGGGGTCACGACCGCAAATGCCATAATGGGCACTGCCAGTATTACTCCGATCCCAATCTTTGTATTTAAAGACAGTCCCGGCATGATGGCATTTACGAGCGTCAGCGCCGCAAAATCAACTGCTGCCGCGATCAGGCCGCACACCACCATCCTTGTAGAGAATGGGCCGATGAGGGTTGTTTTCACCTTTGTAATATCTTTTGGGATAGGGACTTCTATCATGGAACATTCCTCCTTGCATATAGAAAGGCTGCCGGGATCTAAAGATCCCTCATGCCTTTGATTTCCTTAAACACCGGCAACGTCGTTGGCGATACTCATGGACTTGAACAAGAGACCGATCTTTGTGACAGTCAGTCCAAGACAGGTCAGCCATGTGGAGCCAAACTTACCAGAACCGGTGATCGCATCCAGAAAAGCGATCGTTTCCTTTTTGGAAAACGAGTTTCCGGTTGCTGCCTTCAGGTCACTTATTGCCTTAACTGCATCCGGCCCGACCTTCCACTGGATCAGAAGGGCAACACAGTCTGTGATGATGACAGCCAATGCGAATTGAAGGGCAAGAGCAAAGATCTTTTTCAAATAACGGATCCCTGCCGCATGGTTTCCATCACCAAAGAGATCAGCAACTCCCACCGGGGCAAACATTGCCCTGACGGAGAGCTCCACGATCCTTGAGATAGCGATAAACATGACCGAAATGTTTGAGACCATTACTACCAGATACGAAATGAGGATCTTGAGCAGGTAACCGACAGAGTCGATGATGCCAACTTTCTTTAATCCTTTTTTCAGCATGGAAACCTTAGCGGGATCCGCAAAGAAAGAGTTTCCACCCTCCGCGGCACTCAGTTCCTTAGCAAGGGCCGAGCCCGCACTTACCATGTACTGGATGATGGTCATGCTGTTTGTGATCAGCATGTATGCAAGCGCAAGTTTTACAAAAGTCTTGATAAAATATTCATAATTGATATTTTTACTGGAAGCCTTATCTGCCATATCGATAAGGAAGTAAAGGATCATGATGGATACGCCGACAGTCGTGATAACTGCAACAATGTTTGTAAACCGGCTATCCTTCATGATTTTTGAGAAGAGTTCATCATATGTTGTGAAAGTCTTAAGAACGCTAGTAGAAGTAAACAGTCCATTGTATATTTCAACGATCCAACTTAATAGTGTTACTAGCAATTACTGGTCCTCCTGTTAAATATTTGCATCTTTAACTTCAAGTCCGTCGATTTTGAGACTTTCGATAACAGTTTTCAGGGAGATCAGCACGATAGCACAAATAATAGTCTGAATAGCATCAGATTTGGATTCAGCATCTGTCCTCTTGATAGCCATAATGAACTGTGCAACGCCCCATACTAAGAGGACAACGCCCACCCATCTGAACATGGCAAGGATGATGGCAACAATATTGCTGATCAAACTGGAAGCTGAACTGCTACTTCCGGCTGCAAAGGTCATCATTCCTGACATCATGATGAACATACATGCCATGGTCATGATGCTGATCGCCTTTCCGCAGACAAGCATGGTTTTTCTTCTTTTCTCTTCCATCTCATTTTTCTTGAGCACTAATTTTCCGCAGGTGAGTTCCGCGGAAGCCTTCATTGAAGAAAAAAAATTCATTTCTAAAAATTCTCCTTTCAAAATATTTCAACAGGAAGGGATACCGGTTCTTGCCCACACCGGCATCCCGATATCTGTTGAGCACTTGTAAAATGAAAAAAAATGAAAAAAACGAAAAAAGGGGTTAAAAGACACTGAGACTCAGAAGTCCAGATAATAGAAGTACCTGAAAAAAGTGAATTCGAATTCACTTTTTTGTACGATGTAAAGTAGTGTATAAGGGGAAGAAACACAATGATAAGCCTGATAAGACGCATAATAAAGGACATCCACGGTCTGTTTTACTCTCCGCGGATGCCTTAAAACGAAAGGAAAAAAGTTTTAGAACGGACAGCGCTTTAACTGTCCGTACGTAATATGACAAAAAGGTACAAAAAAGAGGCGGTAAAGACCACCTCTTTCTCCAGAGTAATACTAAGCATCTTTCTTTGGTCCAAAGTAATCCACGAAAGTTTTAAATGAAGGAACAGTTTTATCATAAAGTACCCTTGCCCGGTTTTCAGATAAAAACTGTTCTAACTGTTCTTTATATAGATGCATCCCAGACCGGATACTGGATGCATCTACGGAAACAAGAAGGGACAGGATCACGCTGCGCACTTCATCATCCGTTACTTTGAAGTTTTTAAAACACTCCTTCCGCAGAAACTCCCCCAATACTCCTTCCAGATCACTGCCGGCAGAGTCTGCTTTTTTTGTCTTTCCTTTTTCTGTGGCAGGCAGCTGCTTTTCGGGCTCTTTCTTTTTATCCTCTGTGTTTTTGTTATGGCTGTCAGGCTGTCCTTTTGTTTTCTCCTCTTTGCCGGCGTATTTTTTGTTTTCCATACTCAACTTGTCATTGGTATTTTTAGGCTTTCCCTCTGCCTTATCCTGTTTTTTGTCTGGCTTTGGTGGCTCCGGCTTCACCTTGCTTTCTGAAGAGACAGGCCTTTTTTTGTCAACAGGACGGTCTGATCCTTTTTTGGGCGTTTTTTCCTTTGGCGGGACTGCCGGTTTGTCAAGCACTGCACCATCTTCCACTTCCAACATGTTCAGCATATCCATGGTCATATCCGAGAACGTATCCATGTCCGCAGTTATGGGGGCAGTTGCTTTATCCGGACGCTTTCCTTTCTTTCTGGGAGACTCGCTGTTTTTCGGTTCAGGCTTTTTGGCTGCTTCTTTTTTCCCTCCAGGAGCTTTCTTTCCACCTGTTTTTGGTTCTTCCGGGAACTTCTCCTTTACCTCTGTCTGATCCCTGAGGATATTACGGATACCCATATAGGAGGAAGCAGAGTCATCATATAAAAGAAAATCCTTAAAAACACCGGTGAGAGAAGCGTCCCCCCAGAGGATAAACTTATCTTTTGGGTTGACGGAGTGTTGCACTCCGATCTCGAACGTGATCAGAGGGATACAGTCAGCCATTTTTTTCGGGAGCATCCTTAAGATGATCCAGCCTTTACTGATATACTCAAACACAATGTCCGGAAGTTTCCTGCCTTTTTCATAAAACAACAGTATTTTGTACCCTTTGGCAAATTCTGCAGGAAGAAGCTTTTCCACGCTGTCAAAGTACATGCTGTCCATGATATAGATATTCATTTATCTATCTCCAGCTCCGGATCGTCCAGGTCGTCAAATACGCTGAAATCCAATTCCGGCTGATGCAGGACGGTATCGAACCCGTTTGCAACATTGATGTGTTTACATAGCTGGTCATCAGACAATACTGTAGACATATTGCTGGCACTGTAAAGAACATTCCTGTAGGATGTCTTCCCATCCATATCCTTTACGCAGAATGCAGCAAAATAAGGGATACCGCAGATCACGCACATCCGGTTCAGCTCTTTTAAGATCGGTTTGATCTTCTCTTCATAGTCGTCTGTTCTGTCAAACATATAAAACCCTCCTTTTAGTCGAAAAAAGTGAATTCGAATTCACTTTTTTGGATGGCAGGGATGAACCCCGGCCTTACCATTTAATATGAAAAAAAGGCTGTACCTGCAAAGGTACAACCTGTGAAGCCCATGAGATCAGTCATGGGCAGCCTGATTTTTCAAATACGAGTTGAGAGCATCAAAGATGGACAACTGGGAAGCCCCCTTAACCTGGCGGTTGTATTCCGCTTTCTGGGCATCCGTCATCTCATGGGAACCTGTCTTATGAGAGCCTGCCTCACGGGAACTCCTCCTTGCTGCGGCACGTTTTTTCCTTTCCTGTGCCTTCAGCCCTTCGTTCGGATCGACTGGGCAGTACGGGATATCTTCCGCCTCAAACACTTCCCTGAGGAACTGGTTGTATGTGCGGTCATCTTTCGGACCGTATGCCACATACTGTCCGGTAATGTAAAGCAGGTCCCTTGCACGTGTCATGGACACGAATAACAGACGACGGGCTTCTTCCACCTTTTTCTGATGCTTAGGTCCTGAGGTATGCAATGACGCAGAATCATAACCGCTGATACTGTTAAACACTGCTTTCCATTCCAGGCCCTTAGAAGAATGTGCGGTCGTCAAAACTACACCCTGGTACTTCTGTTCCATCTTCTTTCCGGCGTTTTTCCCATAAATGGAAAAATTACGGATGTATTCCAGCTCGGACTGCAGGTCTTCATTGGCATAAACAAGGTCCAGAAAAGCCTGATAGATCTCATCCTCCTCTTTTAAGGCATCCAGGAATTTGTGGAACAATACCCTCTGGTATGGGATCTCCAGCTGGTCAATGCTCATGAAGGTTTTCTTCATCTCATCCACTTCCAGACGCAGCTCGGTCATGCTCTTCTTATGGAAGATGTCGCCGTGGTACCTCGCTACCAGGTAGTTGAAGTACAGCAGGTCTGATTCCGGCTGGTAGAACGCTTCGGCAAGACTTAATGCTGCTTTGACATTTGCATTCTCCATATACGGGAGCGGGCTCATCATGACCCATGGGATCCCTGCCTGTGTAAGCTCGGCACCCAGGGCAACAAGCTCCGTTTTCTTAAAGGCAATGAAGGCGATGTCTTCCGGCTGATACCCTGAATCGATCAGATCCTTGATCCGTTCCGAGATATAGCGGTACTCCGTCTTCTTGTCATGGAAGCCCCTTACCACTGGTTTTTTCCCGGATTCCCTTACCGGTATCATATCCTTGTCCACACGATCTTTATTTAATGCATTGATCTTATTGGCTAGCTCCAGGATCTCCGGTGTGGAACGTCGGTTTTCCGTCAGGTACAGGTCCTCTCCTACTTTCCCGATCTTCTCAAAGAAATGAAGGATGTTTTCCGGCGTGGTATTTCGGAATCCGTAAATGCTCTGGCTGTCATCCCCGACAACCATCAGGGACTTGAAACACTTTGTGGATATCAGTCTGCGGATGATCTCCAGTTGCGTATCGTTGGAATCCTGGAACTCATCGACGATGATATGCCGGTATCCCAGCTCATCAAGATAATCCGGATGTCTATCCAGAAAACCAAGCATCAGGGGTTCCTGATCTGCAAACTGTAAAAGATTTTCTTCCTTCAGACGCTTATCGTAGTCCTCATACAGGGACAGCAGAGCTGAAAGCCCTGTGGAACCGACGAAACGGTAAAACCCTTTTTCGGAGGCTGCATCTTTAAGCAGGTCCAGATCATAATCCTGGGTTTCCTTGATCGTCTCAAAAGTTTTTTTAGCACACGCCAGTGCCCCTAAACAGTTCGGGGAGTTTACGTCATAATTCAGGTAATCCAGTCCTGCCACCGGATTTTCATCCAGCAGCTGGGTGATGATCACTGAATTACGGATATCATCCACCACCATCGGTTTTGCGGTAAAACCACAGTCCTCAAAGTTATCCTTCACGATGCGGTACGCAAAAGTATTGAACGTCATCGCCTGGATGTCATCCCCGCTGACATGGAGTCCGCGCGTCTCGCATTTTTTAGCGATCCTGGCTTTCATCTCATTAGCTCCGGCATCCGTGAAGGTAATAAACAATACCTCGGAAGGTTTTATCCCTTCCTCGAACATCCTTGCCCCGCGTTCTGTCATACACTCGGTCTTTCCGGAACCGGCAGTTGCATTGACCCTGCACACACCTCTGCGGAAATCAATGACTTTCTGCTGGGCATCTGTCGGGATGATCTTCCCCTTTTTGCCTGAACCCGTCTTAAGCTCATAACGTTTGGGAAGTTCCACGTAATGACAGGAAGCATTCCATTGGCACTTTTCACAGTCCTCCTCCGTACACTCCTGTCCGACCGTATACTCTTCCAAAAGTTTCAGATACTCGGCATCAAGGCCGGTTACTGTATTTTTCCCGCCGGTATAGAGGTCTTCAATGCTGACCACGTTTCCACCAGTCTCTCCGAAATAAACCGGATCCCAGTAGGCGTTGGTCATTGATGACCGGTCCGTACTTTTCCGCAGGAAATAGTAACTGGCTTTGACGGTTTTTGTCTCCCCGTCCTTTAACAGGGATCTGCCATACTGCAAGAGAAAATACAGTTCCAGACATTTCGCTGCGGAACCATCCCTTTTCTTTCCATTCTGGGTTATCGTTGGTTTTCCCGCTCGGTACAGGACGACTTCCAGTGAGCATCCGTCATCAAAGATAGCATCCGGTTTTACTGAGACCAGATAATCTCCTATCTCCAGTTCTTTCTGTTCAGATGGAATATAAGGATGACGGAATTCACATTTACAATAACGCTCCAGACATCTGACAAGCTGATGTCTTCTCAGCTCGCCTGTTTTCTCTGTAACGTAGTCATCCTCCACTCCCTGGCTTACCAGGTCAGAGAAGTCCGAGATCTCATACTTTCCTTGAAAGAACCCTTTGATGATCTCCTTTACGATGATTGCATTATCGTAAAAGGTGTTCTTTGGGCTTTCCAGTTTCAGTTCATCCCATTCTCTGGCAGCTGCACACCAGTTCTTTCCTCTAAACTCTCCGCTTCGTTTTTTGATCTTCATAATCAATTCTCCCTTCGTTTTTTTTGATACAACTTAAGTATGAAGAACATGGTCTGTATTAAAAACAAAGCAGGCAGTTTCCAGGACACCTGCAATTTTTTTGGGGATGTACGGGATCAGAGGATTACGCCTGTCTTTGTAATATTGTCGAACTGATCATACGGATGGATCAGATTTCTACACTTTATCTGACCGTATCCGCGGATACCCAGAGAACCTCCCTGTATCTGAGCAGAAATTATCTTAGATGCACAAGGAGAAAACTCTCTGATTTGGTGTCAAAGAATGACGACATTTTAAAAAAATCGTCAAATGTGTTGGAAATTACAAATTCTGAAAACGCCAGTAAAATCAAGAGTTTCAAGGCACTTTCAGGAATGGTGTCAAATACCTCTATGGGAAGTCCATAGAAAGATATGACACCATTTCTACCCTTACAAGGAACGACATATACCCGGTCGGAAATATTAAGGCCGACAAAGAGAAATCTGCAGAAAAGATTGATGGTGCGATTGCCACCATTATTGGAATTGATTGTACGATTTACTGTGGCAATGATACTGATGCTTCCGTATACAATGGCAGAATAATTTATCTGTTCTATTAAATATTTGCTTGGAACCATTCTTGCAGCTCACATCAAGGATTACAGAATAGTCGACAGTCCTTCGTCGTCTCTGGAAAAAGTGAATTCGAATTCACTTTTTTGTACGACACATGGTTTTCATTGCCTTCATCTGGGTTTAAAATCATTCCCATCCGCAGATTGTATGCAATCACAATTAACAGACAGCAGCCACCGATCATCCAATTACTGACCGTCAAACATCTACACACCTAGGATCCATCTTAAAGCCAACACCCTTAAGATACTCCACCTCTTCTATCCGCAGCCATTCTACAGTCGAAATCCCTTACACTGTAAGGAACCGACGGAATCCATGCTGACCTCAGTTCAAACAGAAGAACCAGAGATATCAAATCAACCGTTCATGTCATTAAGCTAACACACTAATAGCGGATTATTACACATACAGTACTACACACCATAACTTCCACATCTGTCTTTCTTTCAGAGTTAAGGTATCTCCCCATATATATCCGCGGAGCGGGATACAGTCAGTTCATGTTACCTGAACCATCCGCAGTATCTCCAAAACATATCCGTAGCCAAAGAGTATCACACAGACGACAGAGTCTCACTTTTGACTTTAAGGACGTCTCATAGACTTCAGCGGCCAGTAACGCAGAATCCCGGGAGACAGTCTTTCGTCTGCAGCATAACCTTCCGTAGCCGAAATCTGACACTCAAACCAATAGCCCTGCCTCGTCAGCTTTCAGGACATCTGCAGCTGGAATTTTAAGCTACACTACAACTCAGAGAGCTTAACCTGGTGGGGCGAATGAACGTGCTCCGCGGCAATGCCCCGATGGGGGACGACGAACGTTAGGACTTTCGCAAAAGAAAAACTTAAAAATAATCAACATGTTCAGGCTGGTGTAACATCTGAAAACTATATACAATTAGGCTTGATATTGCGACAATTTATTAATTAGCAAATACAAAATATGAAATTGTGCGTATATATTTTGGCTGTTATTTTGGATGTCTCCGGGACATGGTTTTTACCTTTATGATGATTGACCGGGACAGTGTTATAAAATTAAGTATGATGCGTTATATGACTGCTGTTTTTTTGATGGATTTTGAAAAAATTAGATTTAAGAATATTTTTTTATAAGATTTCAGAATATTTAGTGTTCCGGTGATGGATACTTTATACGCAAATAAGACCTTATAGAAAAGGTCTGCTCAAAAATAATTATTCTGACTATTTTAAAACCGTATCAGGCCTCCAGCTTCCAGGAAAGCGCACTCTGAAAGGACTTGCCGCGGAATGGGATCCAGCCAAGTTTTTTTGCATCGTTTTTTCTTCTGGCAACAGTTGCCCTGGATACGTTAAGCATTTTTGCAGTTTCTGTTGAAGAATAGCCTTTGTAGAAAAGTCTGGTAATCTCTTTCGTTAATTCCATCCTCTTCTCTTCCATGCCTTTTAAGTATTCTGCTCTTGTTACTCTTTCCTTTGGTTCATGGAAATACCTGTCATCGTCAAGGCCGAAAGTTTCATTCAATGTTTTATTTCTGATCCTATAGGTAGAATCTGTTTTTGCTTCTCTGATAAGACTGATGGGCATGATGATCCCTTTCATCTTGAAAATATCTGTGATCTGTTTTTCAATCTCTTCTGTCTGATATCCCACATCTATCGCAAAGCACCAGTACCAGTACAGGATCTTGAGCATTTCTTCCCATCTTAGTTTTAGCAGGCCCTTTTTATCAAGGATCAGTCTGCGGAGGGAGTTCAGTCTTCTGATCGCAATAAACTGTTTGGTTGTCTTGAGCCCTTCGCAGTACAGGGCACAGTTTCTAAGATATTTTTTCAGGGCACGTCCCCTTACCGGATAGCATTTGCCTATTGCTTCCCACAGATATGAAAAGGTATATTTGTTCTCATTAAACTCATCCAGATCAACCCATCCGTATCCGGTCTGTAACTCCTTGATACCGGGAACCATGATCCCCTTTGTTTTATAGATCGGTTTTGCACCCGGATACAGATGTGCGAGGGCTCTTTCCAGTAAATGCCAGTTGGATTTCATTTTGATGTTAACAGGAAACTTCAATACCCAGATATACTGATAAGTATCGATGGAACGTTTTCTGATCACAAGGTTAGGCTTTATGCCTTCAGGGAAATAAGGGATCTCCTCTTTGGTCTGTATCCCAACAGCCTGGATCACCTCTACTACCTCTTTACGTCTGTTTCCGTTTTCGTCCTTTTTTTCTTCCGTATATTTTCCAATCTCAGAAATATAAGACGCTTCATTATATAACCCGATCCATTCTGAAAAGGCTTTAAATCTCCTTATCTTATCTCCGATCCTCATCTCCATGTCATACTTGAAAAGAGATGATACATCTGTGATCTGGTCCATTTTTTTAGGTTCGATCTTATTTATCCGCTGGAGCTCAAGAAGATCTTTTAATACTTCATCGCTTAAACCCTTATCATGCTGATCCTTGTTCTTATGATAAATCTCCATATAGACCTCCTTCCAGGGGTTCCGGTCTGGAACCATTCATTTGCATGATAAGATGACGAAAAAAAGATTTTTTATGAAACGAAAAAAGCCACCCTATGGAAGGCGGCAAAAAAAGAAAGCCCTGAAAAATCAGGGCTTAAAAAGACTTAGATATTATTTCTGTTTGCAGATGTGTTTTTAAGGAATTTAATATTTTCTGGAGCGGCTTTTTCATATTCTGAAAAATCTGTATATCGTTTGGTTACCAGCTTGCCTTTTTGTACGTCAATCTTTATCCAGCTTCGGCGCTGTGCCTGGTATATGGACCCGTTTTTGTACTGTATAAGAGACGATACTTTTAACTTTCCAACCTGGCTTACTTTTTTGCCAACATAATACACACTGCAGTTTTTTGCATATCCTCCTGCTGTTTTATCTGTGATCAAAAGCACCGGATAACCTTCTGCGGAATCCACAATTGCAAAGCTGTAAGAAGAATCCATTTTGGCAAGATAATTTTTATACTTTTGCCTGTACGAAGCAGCAGTGTTTTCAGGTTTTACGGTGACATTGCAGCTTGCGGACAAATTTCCGACAGAAACGGTGACCGTCGTATTTCCGGCTTTTTTTGCAGAAACTTTTCCACTGCTGTTTACCGTTGCAACATTAATATTGCTGGATGTCCACCTCAGCGGGCCAGTAAGTCCGGACATAGATACTTTTAATTGACAGGTGGTTCCTACGTATTTTGTAATGTTTTTTTTGGATAGTTTGAGAAGTTTTGGAGTACTGTTTACGGTCAGATATTTCTTTCGGTTTGCAGCTGTATTTGTTTTTACATAGATCTTATTGTTCTCTGCATTGTTCTTTAACAGGGATTTCTTTTTCTTGTCATACTCAGACTTTGTGATCTTTTTACTGTAATAGTACTTTCCAAGATAGTATTCGTTCGCAGCACCTCCGTAAGGATCGATATAAGAAAGTTTCTCCTCTGCTTTACCAGATGAGATTTTATAATATGTTTTTATGACTCCGGCACGATCTGATCTCTTGACACAGATCATTCTTCTTCCCGGAGCATAGGAAATAAGTGACTCATCTGTTGGGCTTGTCATAATACAGACCGGTTGTTTTGAACCATTACAGAAGAAAATCTTAAAATGGACGTCTGCTCCAGAATGCGGATCTGCTTCTACATATAATTCCGGAGTCCCGTCATTGTTGAAATCAACCATGGCAAATTTTAACCTGGATGTTGGTTCGTTTGGACACGTATTACTCCACTTAATGGTAGGCTTAGAGAGCATATCATTGTATGCTTTGAGCGCTTCTTTTTCCGATGCTGCCTGAACGGTCATTCCCGCAACAAGAGTGATGCACAGCGCAGCTGCTGCGCACAATAGTTTTCTGATCTTCATGGTTTTCCTCCTTTGTGTAAAAATTCTTTCTGTACTATAGATTATAGCAATCCGCAGAAAACCTGTAAATACATTTTTATTATCAAAACTCTTTTATCATTTTGATTTTTAAAAATAAAGAAGAAAGAAGGAGATACTTATGAAACCTTTAAAATCGCTGTTGGCTGTCAGCCTCTCCGCGGCAATGCTCTTCTCAGTTCCTGTTTCAGGGATCACAGGCATGGAGCCTCAGACTGTGGAAGCTGCCACAAAAAGCTGTAAGTTAAACAGATCATCCGTTACCATGAACGCAGGATCCAGCACCCGCCTGACCTTAAGCAATGCCGTATCAGGCAAAATAGTCTGGAGATCCTTAAACACCAAAATTGCCACTGTGACCAACGGAACCGTCAAAGGAAAAAAGGCTGGCTCCACATACATCTACGCAGTATATGGAGGAAGGACCTACAAATGCAGGGTAACAATCAAAGAAGCCAAAACACCTGTACTCAACAAAACCTCGCTGACATTAAATCTGGATGGCCAGTACAATCTCGTATTAAAAAATGCTCCCGGAAAAGCAACATGGAAGTCCTCTAATCCATCTGTTGCTTCCGTAGATGACGGATTTGTATATGCGAGAGAAAAAGGCAACACAACCATTACGGCAAGATACGGGGGGAAAAATTATACATGCCTCATTACTGTCTTGAATACTAAGATTGAGCTCAATTATGAAGCAGCGGATGTCAGGCTGGGTCATCCCTTACAGCTGAAACTGAAGAATGCATCCGGTCCAATTACGTGGAGCTCTGAAAACCCGAAAGTGGCAACTGTAGATAAAAATGGAAAAGTAACCGGAATCAGAAAAGGTTGCATTTATATTACTGCAAAATATAAAGGAAGACCATATCGGTGTGAAGTATACGTGGTAAAAAATAATGAAAGATATGTTGGAATGTGTAAAGTTACATACTACTGCGAATGCGATATATGTTCGGAAGGATTAGTTAATTCCCAGGGCAAGCCCATTGGGTCAACCGGAGAAGTCCTTAAAGCAAATTACAGTATTGCAGTAGATCCATCTGTTATTCCTTTAGGAAGCGACGTATTGATCGGAGACAAGGTCTATAAGGCAGTAGATACTGGTGGAGCAATCAAAGGAAAGCGTATCGACGTTTACTTGGGAGACTCTCCATCTGCGCACAAACTGTCATTACGAATGGGATTACGTAATTATCCTGTTAGGGTCTTAAATTAAGCAGGCTGTCAAAAACCGGCCAATATATTTTAAAACCCGGCTATATGGCCGGGCTTTTGTTTTCGAATAAACAACAAGATCCAAAAATTATTTTTCTCCAGAAACCACAATTACTGAAAGTACAACCGGCAGTATAAGCAGAACGGAAGTCCAGAACGAAACGAGTTTAAGACACCCCGCCAATGCAAAACCGAAGACAATAATTTTCATCCATGCATCCGCTTTGTATTTTTTTCTGCGGATAAGCCAATAAGAGATCGCAGTCAGTACCACACAGGTAATGCAGAAAAACAGAAAGACGACTGCAAATATAAGGATCAGGACAGAAACACTTACACTGAGTGCGCCTGCGATCACGCTTAGATCCGCCCCGTCTATTATCCATCCGGTTACGCTTTTTGACATGTGTCCAAAAGCCGCGGAGACGGAGAAAAGACGCAGATCTGCGAGTATCAGAAAAATCGTATATACCGCCATCAAAACGGTAGAAGCTATGGACAGGTTTTTCATAATCCGCCTTTCTGCGAAAGACACCAATGCACCAGGAAACATTTTGGCGGACTTTCGCTAATCTATGGTTATCCTTATTTTAAACCAGTTCTGGTGCAAGCTGCAAATACTTTGATCAAATTCAACCTTTTTTCGAATGCAAAAAACCCCGGAAAAGATCCGGGGGAAGAACACCTACAGTAATCCGGGGCAGATACCTCGGGTAATATTATGAGGCAAAAAAGAAATTTCCGCGGACATAATATCCGCCGCTCTCGCAGTTGCCTCCAAGGGAATCGAGATACTGTTTTCCATTTTTACTTTCAGAAACATAGATATACGAACGTTTCTTTGCCAAACCGTTCAGCTCGGCAACAGTCTTATAATCATCAGCCAGGACGAGTCCGGCTCCAAGGAGTTCGGCTTTCCTTTTGGCAAGATCATAAAGTTTTCGGTAGATCATGGCTGCTTTTTTACCAGAAAATCCGTTTTTGTAACATCTTTCCAGGAACACAACCAGATTCTCTTTATTTTCAGGAGTATCTTCTGCTACATCCTCAAAATGCAAATTCTTGTCTCCTTCATCTGACAGCTTGGTAAGCCTCAGGATAGCCCTTCCGATGATCTCATCCTCTTCCGTAACATAGATGACTTTTTTATTTGCATCGAACGTAGAAAGAAGACACTCATTGTAAGCTCCATCCCTGTAGTTCATACAGGTTCTTTCGGGCAATACGCCGATGTTCATGCAGCTGACAAAATCCGTATACTCTCCTGTTTTTACCTTACCGTCCACAAGCGTGATGTTTTCTTTCCAGGTGTTTTCCTGCTCCGGTGTTATCGCGTATCCAATCTCTTTGTGGAGATCCTTATACTTCACCTCGTCCAGAAGCCCGTAGATCGTTGCTTTTGCAATGAGCAGGACGTTTTCCACCTGCTGTCCGTAGTTGCTTTCATAGTAATCATGAACAATGGAAGCATTTCCGTCCAGACAAAAGGAAGTAAAGGCATCCAGGTGTTCTTTCGGGATCTCGATCTGTTCTTTCAGCCAGCTGCTGTCCGTATCCAGATCGGTGAACGCTTTTTTAAACGCATCCAGTCCCATCTCAAACAGTTCCGGCTTCCGGTTACGCAGGATCGTTCTTACATCCTGCTCTGTCCTTGCTGCATTGGCAACAGAAGACACCTTTTCATCTGCCTGTTCCAGCTCCATCAATTGGAACAGATCTGATTTCGAGGCATCCTTGATACCTTTGCGGGTACAATAATCCTCAAAGGATTCGTTGGACAGAGCCGCTGCTATAGCTGCAGGATCCCTGTTTTCTTTCAGGGAACCAAAACGAAAGATCTGGCGGATACGGCGGAGTTTTTCATCCACACGCATATCCAGTTTTGCATATGTTTTTCTGATCCATTCCGGCTGTACGCAGACGGCCAGAAGTTCCTGAAAAGTATAAGTCCCACTAAGTCCATGAAACTCCATGGTATTATACGTATAGAGCCAACTGCCTTCATTGTCTTTCTTTAACAATGTCAGGATATCTTTTTTCTGAAGCGTGTTCAGGTTGAGAAGCTTACGGAAATCTTTAACAAAAAGGATCGACTCATAAGGAACCTGCAAAAAGAGATCCAGAGTATCTTCCATCAGCCGCAGGAAACTTTTCTTATGGTCAACAATAGCTTCGTAGACCAATTCCATCAGATTCTCTTCATTGGCTTTTCCAGCCATCTGATAGACAAGTTTTGTATACCGGTTCCCAGTGCAGACGCCAAGAAATCCAGCCCTCCAGAACACGGACTTCCCTGCATCATAAGGCTCCATGTCAGTCAGGTTTTTCAGGTAACCAGAAAGAAGCTTCTGGTCGAATTTAATATACGAAGCGTTTTCAAAATACCTTTTATAAACATCACTTTGTATCATTACATTCGGATCCAGTTTTGACAGCTTTTCTGCAAGCAGAGCCATGGTTTTCCCAACAATCTCCGCAGCAGTTGAATAATCCCTGGCCTCAGGCAGAAACACACTCTTTGCATATTTTCCGGCCTGGACATAGATCTCCATTGCTCCGGGGCAGTTAAGAATCTTAATGAATGTCTGAATCCTTTCAGATTCCCTGTTCACATCCCAGGAATCCGCAAGGTCATCCAGGATATAGAACTGTTCCAGATTGCGTTCAAATCCGCCTTCATTACTGGAATCGCATTCCTGTAAGATTGCCGCTGCCAGCCTGGGGAATCTTAATACACTGTTAAACAGATTTTTTTTTCCATTTGCCAGCAGATCATAGTATATTCGCATGTATTTGCTTTTTTCCCGTACTCCTACTGCTTTCACACAGTCAGCCAGTAGTTTAGGATCGTATGGGATATGCTCCGAAAAAAAAGAACCTAATAATATCATTTCCTCAAGATTCAGGGTATCCTCTTCACCAAGTAGATTGATGGTTTCCACGGCTTCCGCATGGTTCAATACCTCAGTCTTAACGAGCTCACATGGATTCTCTCTCATATAAGACGGAGAAACTCTGAGAAGCTCCACTCGGAGCCCCTTAAGGTTTTTAATGGCAGTATTTTTGTCGCGTATACTTCTTAACGAATATGTCGTAACATTGGATTTTTTTACAAGATCTAACAGTTCCAAATTTTCTCCCATGTTTTCTAAGTAATTCATCCTTAATCCTCCTTAAGCAGCCCCAGTTTATTCATCAGGACTGGTTTCGTAATATAATTGTTTTCATAGCAGTCCAGAAAGAACTTCATCAATTTACAGATCACTTTTTTATCGGTAAAAATCTCTTTGTCCTCAAAGTGCTCCTTATACACTTCCAATAAAGCAAGAGTCCGCTCTCTATCTAAAAAAACAAAAGACGGAACTTTGCCTGCGAAAACTTTAGCCGCTTCCTTGATGGTGAGTCCCTGAAGTTTTACTTCCAGCGACGCTTTCCGTATTTCTACTTCTCTCGCCTCCCGGTCCTGTCTTTCTTTCTCCTTCTGTTCTTCTTTTTGTTTCTGGATTTTTTTATAAGCCTCAGCGGAAAGGAAATCCCGGTCAAGGGAATCCTGATATCCAAAATCACGCTGTTTTAAGATCCGGTACCATTCCTGGGCGGTTTTTTCCCCGAGTATGAATCTTGTTTCCGTATTTGCAATCAATCCTGCCATCAAAAGGTCAAGCCGGCAGATGTAAGGAATACGGACACAGAGTTCACACACAAGCCCAAGGAGAAGTTTCTTTTCTTCTGTAGAAAAACGCTGGAAGCAGGTGTCGGTCGACTTATTTGCATAAGCCAGACTTACCATCCAGCTGTCCTTGACAGCTGTTTTTAAAAATTCAGCTTCCTCGGAAGTAAACTGCCAGTTTCTGTCCTCGCAGAACCTCTGCAGAAAAGCAAGCTGGAAAGGATATTCCATGTTTCTTAAATACTTTGCAGCATCACAGCTGTTCTCTTTGTAATATCTGTCCATGTCCAGAAAGCCGGAAATAAACAGCGGGTCAAGAAATCCTGTTCTGAAGAAACCTGGATGCTGGTAAATAAATTCCTTTACATCTTTCTGGAAGATTTCCTTTAATACTTCCTGCTTTTCTTCCAGGTTTTCACAGTCCTTGATCACTTCTGCATAGATCTGTTTGTTCCGGTCAGCTCCTGTTGAGATATATATGTTAAAGGAGACCCCCTGGGGATTCAGATACGCCATCAGGCCTTTCAGCCAAAGTACATCCCCCATAACCGAAAGATCATGGTTTTTACAGATGTTCCTCCATTTGAGGACATTACCCATGCTGTTATGGGAAGCATTTCCGCTTCCATCCAATCGTCTGGTTAACAGATCAAACAAAAGGTAGGAATTTTGGATAACAGGGATCTCTGCTGAAAATCCTTCCAGATAGAATTCCCTTGTAAGATTTTCCCCATCGATCTTTCTGGGCATTTCCTTCTCAATCATTTTTTCAATAACTGGCTTGATCGTGATCTCTTCTTTCTGTACAAACAAAGACTGGAACCAGCGTTTCTTTAATCTCCACCATTTGATTATGGAATTATAGGTATACGGAGTTTGATCCTTAATAAGCCAGATCCCGCAGTTCAGATTAAGGATATCCATTTCGGAAAATCCCATCTGTTCCAGGACTTTTTTGGAAGATCTGCCTACTGGTTCTGAATAAAGATCTTTTAAGGCAACAAGCAGTCCGGTCAAACCCAACCGTTTATAATCCTCGTCAGATTTAAACCTGGAATCATGGCATACCAGCCTGAAAGCAAATTTGATCAGATGGATAAACAGATCGGCATCTTTTACGGCATCCAGTCTGTTCAGTGCCTTTAATTCTCCATCCATGGAAAGGACGATATCCTTTGCAAGGGAATAGTCCGCAGCTCCAAAAAGCCTGTTGGATGTCATCCAGTCAAGGAATCCGGCGGTTGTTTCCAGCGGAGTTTTACTGACAGATGTCAGGATCTGTTCTCTGCTACTCTTTTCATAAAGATAAAGCTCGTACAGCAGATACAGGTTATCTCCTGCTTTTTCCTTTGTCCTTTTTACAAAGTCTTCCAACTGGGTTCCGACGAACATCTCTTCCATCTGCTTTGCTGACAGAGTCTCTTTCATCCACAGTACGACCTCCATGGCAGAGATATAATCGTCATTGGATGAATACCCGTACTGTTCCATACGCTCCAGTACCTCACCAGGGTATCTGAAATGCTTTTTCAGTTCCAGGTACTCGGAACTGTTACTGTAAGCTGTTTTTCCGAGAGCTACATAGACAAGGTCTCTCATTCCTCTGTAGATAGTATCATTCATTTTTACATTCTCCTTTCGTTTTTGATACGGAAAGAAAATGAAGAACGGTGAAACAAAATAAAAAAGTGAATTCGAATTCACTTTTTTGTATTTCAAAATTTATTACTTATGAGAGCCAATTTAATTGATATGATAAAAAAACGAAATTATATGCGCAAAAAAAAGACATCCGCGGTTAATTCCGAACCCCGCGGATGCCCAAAAACGAAAGACAAAAAATGAATGGTATGAACAGCTGTCTTTGCTGTTCATGATATAAGTATACTTTGTTTTCAGGTTTGTATTTTCTGGTACGAAAAAAAAGTGCCTGAAAACCTGTCAGGCACAACAAAATCTGCTGAATTTAAAATAAATAGCCGAAATACAGACCTGCCGAATCATTCAGGAGCTGAAAATATGTAATTTTTATTTTTCCATATTCTTTTTCACTTTGGGGAAAAGGAGGTTTTTAAAATGAAAAGTAAGATATTAAGAAAACTGTGTGTGTATGCGGTTTCTGCATCCATGATGCTCCCGGCTGCGGTTCCGGTTGCAGCTGCTAAAGCCCCGGTTGTATCCCAGGTCAAAGATCCATTTATACTGCATGGGTTAAACTACATTACCGCCTACTTATACGAAGGCGATTCTCTTCAGCTGAGATCAACTGTCCCGAGCTCAAAGCTTAACAGAATTTCCGGAAGCTACAGATGGGTATCCAACAATCCCAGAACTGTCAGCGTTTCCTCGAATGGAAGAATCACAGCGAAAAAGTGTACATCCTCGTCTATAGGAAAAGCGATCATTACCTTGAAAAAAGGAAACTGGGAGATTTCTAAATGTATGGTAATGGTTAAGCCGCGGATACAGTTCTCAACAAAGACCAGAACCGCAAAGAAAGGTGCTACCCTGAAGATCCAGATTCCGGATGAACCAATTTCTGTTTCCTGCAGTAGCAGCAAAGTGACGTTCGACTTAGATAAAAACTATATTAAGATCAAGTGTCTGAAAAAAGGCACAGCCACGATCACACTAACGGTAAACAAAAACGGGACATACAAAGACGAGTATCACACCAGAAAAACATACAGATTCAACGTTAACGTTAAGTAGATTTAATAGAAGGAGATTTTTTTAACATGAAGAGCAAATTTTTGAAAAAATTATGTGTTTACGCAATTTCAGCATCCATGGTACTCCCCGCTTCAGCTCCGGTTTTGGCTGCAACTACCACATCTGTTGTACGAGACTATCGTACGTGATTACAGCTATTTGCATTTAGAAGCAATAAATTACAGTTACGTGCATCTGTATAAAGGGGATTCTCTGCAGTTAAAAACGACAATGTCGAGTGCAACATTAAATAAAATTCCTGGGAAGTACAAATGGGCATCCAGTAATCCGCAGATGGTCAGCGTATCCTCAAATGGAAGGATTACAGCCAAAAAAGGAAACTCTTCAAAAATGACTACAGTTGTCCTAGTAAAAGGTACTACTGCAATTGCCGAATGCGAGGTGGTGACTTTTCCGCGGATAAAGTTTTCTACTGCAACAAGAACGGCCAAAAAAGGAACTACTTTAAAAGTATGTGTTCCGGATTATGCAAGTAACTGTAAAAGCAGTAATAAAAGCGTTGTAAAGGTAGACGACCGTTTTTGGCGTGATGAGTACGGATATGATAAAAACGGCAAGCATTACTTTGATCTCAAATGCCTTAAAAAAGGAACTTCTACAATCACCTTTACTGTTCGAGGAAATTCTAGTAAAAATAATTATAGACCTCAAAAAACATTCAAATTCAAAGTAACTGTTAAATAAGCTTAAAAAAAGCCTGGCAACATGCCGGGCTTTTTCTCTACTCTTTTACTATATCTGCAAAATCCACAAATTCCTCTCCATCATCCAAAGGTACTGGATTACCGTCCTCATCAGAGCAAACGATCTGTTCCAGTTCTTCTTTGCTCATTGATTTCCATTTTCCAGGTTCCAGACCAGCGACTCCAAATATTTTTGTTTTTTCATCATCTATGACATCTACAACCAAAAATCCGCCTTCATAGATCAATGTCGCACAGTCAAAAAGCAAGTCTTCGCGATACTCCGCGGCTTTCTCCGGATCCTGCATAATAAAATCCAAAAGGACCATCGACACAATTTCTCCGGAAACCAGGCCCGAAATAAGCAGGCTGTCTCCGGCCGAAAGGATCTTGTCTCTCAGCATTTCTGCTTCTTTTAGTTCATTATCAGAAAGGGAACTCAAAGCTTCTGTTTTTGCAATCTCTTCCAGGTAATCAAAATACGAACTAATGACTCGTAGTATAAATGGTATTTCATCATAGCAGTCTGCGATTTCCTGATCAAGAAGTCCTTCCTCGTCGACATACTGCTCTATGAAATATTCTCCAAACTCCTGTATTTCGTCCATTTCCTGCTGGGAGAAAGACTGATTCTTTTCTACCTTTTTTCTGACTCTGGCTGAATGCGCATCCAGAAAATCCGTGACCCTGTCTATATTCCACGGTTCCTCCGCGGTATATTTGATAAACGACTCCAGCATGGTTCCGGAAGGCAGGGAGATTGTATATTCTCCAAAATCAAAAGTTTTCTTTTTTGCTTTTCTTTTGAGCTTATTACTCATCTGATCTCCTTTCCTGACACATAGATTGTAATGATGTGTCCAAATTTACTCCGCAATGTTTCATCTGCGGAATCTACTGGTTAATATGACAAACGGTTCTATTTTGTTCTGAACGCTACAATTTTTTCTTTCTTTGTATCAAACAAAGATTTAAGCGGCATTTCCGTATCTATCCCGCAATATTCCAAAGCCCCGCTGCATGGCCAAAAACTTTCTGCCGGACAATTATCATAAATGTCATCATGGCATTCATAGATCACTTCCTCTGCATCTCTTTCTGACACCTCGTCCTCAGGAAACGCTTCCTGCAGGCAGATCCTGACTGCATCCCTCAGAACATTTTCGCAAAGCGTGATCGTGTCGTTGGTAAGGGAATCCTGATATGTTTCATATGAAAGACCATGTCCACTGACATAGGTTGCTTTTGTGCCACCGGTATATTCCTCTTCCAAAAAATCGGCGATGGAAATGTTTAAATCTATATCACCGCAGTCCTTAAGTTCCCCGGAGGTATCGTAAGGACAATCTCCTCTTCTCCACTCATAGTGGGTGGCACAGGACGCTGCATCCCGAAGCATTCCGCAAAGCGTTGCAGCAAGACCTTTCTTTCTCTCATCGAAAATCCTTGTAACCTTTTCTGCAACCTCATCCAGGCTGTCCTCAATATATCCCAGATATTTTTCGTATCCATCTTCATTCTTTGCCATTGTTTTCTCCTTCTCGATATCCATACTGTTTTTGTAATCCTATTGTACCATACAACTGGAATATCCGCGGAAAATATGTCATTCCTTAAGCCTGAAGCTCTCAATAAGAAGAACAATGGCAAACACCGCCATGATCCCAAGCATTACGGACAGAAAGATTACTTTTGATTTCTGGGAAAACCTAATGACAATATCTGGGTGGTCTGCGTCAATTACAATGTTGATCTTGTCTCCTTTTCTGCAGGAGCCTTCGCGGAAGACCTTTTCCTCGTATTCCCTGCTATTGTAAGAATATCTGCAGAGCAGCGTAGTATTCGTCTCCGATCTGCCGGGATATTCTACTGAAAGGATCTCTTTAACCTCCGCTTCCACAGAAACTTCCTTAATACCAAAATTTTGTACCAATGACCAGGCGGTCAATCCGACGATGAGCAAATATGCAGCCACAAGCATAGAATTTACAAATTTCATTTTTTTCCTTTCGGCTATGCGGACGGAATTACCTCCGTCCGCTGCTAATTAATAATCCTCAAAGTCACCGTATCCATAATATCCGTAGTAGCGGTTATATCTTCTCGCCTGCATCTCTTCATAACAGTCGGAACACATACCATACGGGTAATTATAGGGCAGAAATCTTCCGCAGGAAGAACACTGTCTTCTCTTAAGTTTCTTTTTCTTTAAGATCGCAGTCAGTTCGTCGGATACTTCTTTTTTCTTCTTTCTCAGCAGTTCCTTATTTGCATCCCTGGTATCCAGTTTGCCAAAGAGACGGATGAAGTTGTGGACAAGGTCATATTTCTGATACAGAAACTCCAGCTGCTGGATATGATGACTGGTGTCAGTCATCCCGGATATACGCTTTTTCTCCCTTGCCAGAGCCTCGATCTCACGCGTCAGGTCGATGTTATTTTCTGCTGCCACACGTAATGCCAGTGTCTTCCACAGAAACAGGATATCATCGTTCTTTTCGTTGAACGGGATATTGATGAGCCGGTAGATCGTTTCCTTATCATCAGAATGGTTCTCCAGCCACAGACAGAGATCGATCTGCTGGTCGATATCCGTTTTTAAAAACAAGCTTTCTGTTTCCAGTTCATTCCATCGCTTCATCACGCCGGACAGCTTTCCTTCTACGGCAACCAGGAAACCGGGGAATCGGATACGAGCAAAATCAATCTCTTCCGGGGACATCTTCATGGACTGGCGGATAAACTTCCGTCCCCCACATGCAGTAAACCGGCCTTCCTCATAAATCCCCTTACGTCCTGCACGTCCGGCGATCTGCTGTACCTCCTCCGGTTTTAAAAGCCGCATCTCATATCCGTCATACTTTTCTGTTTCCAGGAACACCACTCTTTTGATCGGCAGGTTCAGCCCCATGCCAATGGCATCTGTGGCCACTACGATCTTTGTTTCTCCATTTAAGAACCTCTCTGTCTCTGCCTTTCTGGTTTCATAGGGCAGGGCCCCGTAGATCATGCTGCACTCAATGCCTTTGCCCTGAAGCTCCGCGGCAACATTGATGACACTGCGCTTTGAGAATACGATCAATGCATCCCCGGGCTTTACGATGTCTGGAAAACGGCAGTTGTCCGGATCCAGCTCCAGGGGAGTCATGCGCTCTCTCCTGTCAATCTCCACGATCTCATCCCCACAGTATTCGATCAGACGCTTTACAATATCCTCAGCATGTGGAGCCATACAGATATGGATCTCATCCGCACAGAGTCCAAGGATTGCAGCTGTCCACGCTCCGCCCCTGCCTTCGTCCGCAATCATCTGACACTCATCAATGACGGCAACATCGTATCGTTTGTTCATGTCTGCCATTTCGATAGTCTCTGCTACATGGGAAGCACCTTCGATAAAAGCCTCCTCTTCGCCTGTCAGCAGGGAACAGTCCACTCCGGCATAATTCGTGTTTTCATACACTTCCAGAGCCAGAAGTCTCAAAGGCGCAAGGTAAACCGCCTCACGTGCTTCGCGAAACTTCTCCAAAGCGGCAAACGTTTTCCCGGAGTTTGTCGGACCGATATGCAGGATGAACTTTCTCCTTAACAGCCTGGCTTTCGGATACGCATCCTTGATCTGTTCAGGGATTGCCTCTACCACATCTTTTTTCATTTTTTCATATGCGATGAATTTTTTTGTCGCTTCGCAATAAGTATCATATGCTTTTCTCAAAGATTTTGAGACGTTTTCTAACGGTACGGCTTCCATCAACTCCCTGCATTTTGCGGAATCCTTAAAGGAATCCCGGGCCTGTCTGGTTTTCATTTTAAGCTGCCTTTGTGAAATACCTGGATTTTCTTCAAGGAGTTTTTCTTTTACTTTTTTTATGTAGCAGTCAATTACGTAGTCTTTAATCACAGCCCTGGCTTCATTGCGTTTACTGACAAATTCCTCAAAACTCAATATTTCTGACATGTTCATTTTCCTTTCGTTTTTTCTTTATTATAAGAAAATATGAAAAATATCTTTTCTCACACGAAAAATCCTACTTCTGTACTTCTCATACAAAAGCAGGATCAAATATATTCTCCGCGGATATGGCCCGACAGCACACCGCTTTCCTGCAGATAATCCATCCACCTCTCCACCTGCTCCTGTACGATCAGGGCAGTTTCATGGTCCGGGTGGTCAGACAGGATCCGCTGGTAGTCGTACGGCTGCAGGAAGGCTTCATCTAAAACATCGATCCTGATATCGTCCCCGTTTTTGGGAATGGTTACGGAAAAGGAAATCTCAAAATCCCGGTATAGTTTCTTTTTCGGAAAACGTAACATCCGGCAAAAATACCAGTTGTCTTTTGCGTGATCGGTGAACCCGATTTTTCTCATTTCCGGCTCAGACAGGATATGTGCCTGGATTTTTGCATTCACACAATTTCTGTTAACCTTTATTTTTTCTTTCATTCTTCATACTTCTTCCTTCTGTTTTCTCAAAATCCCGGACAAAATATGGATGACCGGAAGTATTGTATTTTAACAGCAGAAAAACCTTTTCCTTCTGATGTGTTTTCGGATTCTCCAGCATCGCATACACCTGATTTCGCTGCGTATTCCTAAGTGGCTGTTTTCCGATCTTATTGTACAGTGTAGACCAAAGCATAAGTTCCTCCTTTCTCACCGCATTTTCTGAACAATATTGTTGGGCTTGATAAGATCAATGACATTCCGCTGTCTTCCCTGCAGAGCCGACGGAATATGAATGTATAAAATTTTCCGGCTTTCGTCTTTTTCGCACATCTCAACAACGTAATATCTTTGGTTAGAGTTCCAGGGACGTTTTTTATATATATCTGTGATCGAGACATGGTTGTCCTCACAGAACTTCTTATAATCCGCAACTGCCTGATTGATCTTCTGCGGGTCCAGACTTCCTACATGATCCATGATGAGTTTTCGGCAATAATAGACACGAAAATAGACATCATAATATATATCCGGATAGGATTTGATATATATGGCATCCGGTTCATTAAGTCCTGCCTTGCAACTTTTTATCTGATCCTTTCCTGACAGCAACCCTGCGTTTTCTAACGACTGGAAATACTTTTCGGCCTCATTATAATCATCAAACAGATCGTGTTCCAGATCGCTTAGATGTTCTTCCGGATAATAGTTCCCATTGTACTCTTCAGATGTGTATACAATATACTTGTTTTTGTACTTAACAAGAAAAACTCTTGCAGGTTCCCCATCAGGTGAAAACGCCGTTTGGTTCATACGGAAACCATAAATCCCATCTTTTATCGCCTCCGCGGACTCAAAAACCGCTTCCCAAAAATCCACTTCCGTATAGATCCCGATCTCATGATACTTGTCTTCAATCCGGCTGATCTGCAGGATCTGCTCAAGAGCCGTCTGTCCCGGTTCGTATTTTTTGTCGGAATAAATAATTTTGTAATACAAAAGCCGCAGCACACCTTTTTCCGAATTTGAAAATTTCGGATTCTTCCTCGGATGTTCTATCATATCTTTCAGTGAGTCCCTTAGCTGCAAAGTAGCAGCCTTCGGATAGTCGTTCACAGAAGAACAGAGTTGGATGCTGCCGGATTTATCCGTGCAGAGGAAAACGACAAACGGACCCCGGATTAAGATTAATTAAGAAAAACGAGATTTGACATTCTATGCTATTTGTTATATAATATATATCATAAACAATAAGTGAGATGGTTATAGAATATGAATTATCCGGAAGCAAAAAAAAGAATACAAGCATTCTTCCCATCTTGTATATAGCTGCCAATACCATATAGTATTTTGCCCCAAATACAGGCGAAAAGTCTTAACCGATGAGATCGCAAAACGGGCAAAGGAGCTTTTTACACAGATAGCAGAAGAAAATGATTTTGATATCTTAGACATGGAGATTATGTCAGACCATGTCCATATACTGGCTGACTGTAATCCAAGGTTTGGTGTTGAACATGTTGTAAAGTTATTAAAAGGAAAGAGTTCCCGTATCTTACGGGATGAATTTCCTGAACTGAAAAAAAACTGCCTACCCTATGGACGCGCGCAGCATTCATTTCTTCTGTCGGGGCTGTTTCTTTAAGTGTTGTACAGCAGTATATTGAAAATCAGAAGAACGTGTAGAAGAATTTAAGGAAGGAGGCCGGCATTATATGGCGAAAAGTACTACCCAGTCTTTCGTTGTGACAAGAAGGATCATAACCGGTAAGCGTGGATATGATAAACTGAATAAGATAGAGAGAATTACAGAACGTATGTATAATGCCGGTGTAAGACACTGTATCAAGCAGCTGGTCGAGCTGAAAAAAGATGTCTGGTATAAGTACTGCCTGGGACAGTTCTTTGCATGCAGGGATGAGAAAGAAAGCAAACAATGGAGCAGGGAAATATTCATATGTGCTGCCGCATACCAGCTTACCGAATACGACCTTCATGCGTACTTCGGAAGAGGCAAGGCTTCCGGATATGAAGGCGGGATCGGGATCAATATCGTACAGAAAACTGCTACTGCCCTATACAGTGCAGTTAAAAAGGCAGTCTTCGGGAAGAAGATCCACTTCCGCAAATATGAAGAAACATTTTCTTTTGAAGATAAGAAGGCTGCATCAGGTATTATTTATAAACCTGAAACCGATACTGTTACTGTTTGCGGCACCGTATTTAATTTAAAACCGGTCAGGGAGAGTGACATATGGCTTCAGGAAGCAATGAAACACAAGGTAAAGTATTGCCGCATCATCAGGGAACCTTTCGGGATCCACTACCGCTTTTTCTTACAGCTTGTTATGGAAGGTATCCCGCCCCAGAAGCATACGGTCGGAGCCGGAACAATGGCTATTGACCCCGGGGTTTCAACCATGACCTCATACAACGGGAGTAAACTTTCTTTTGAGGAACTGGCCCCGGATGTCAGCAAATATCAGGAGAAGGTCGTCAAGGAACAGAACCGCTTTTCAAAGCTGACAAGGATCAACAATCCGGAATGTTATGACGACGAAGGCGTACACATTAAAGGCATGCGGATCCAATATTCGGAATCCATGAAAAGGTCAAAGATGAGACTTCGTACCGCATACAGGAAACAGCGGGTATATGTTGGACAGTCAAATAATAAACTGGCCAATGAATGGCTTGGGGCCTCAGGCTCTGTAGTGAAGATTGAAACCATGAATTATAAGGACCTGCAGAAGAGATCTTCAAAGACTGAAAGACAGGATAAGAAATCTGTTGTGACAGACAGAACCGGAAGAAAGCGGAGTATCCGTAAATTCAAACGCAGAAAACGTTTTGGCGGAAGTATATTGAAGCATGCACCGTCAGGCTTTCTGTCTACGATCAAGAGAAAGGTCACAGCCACCTGTGGGGTTGTGGCTGATGTAAGCGCTTCAAAACTGAAAGCGAGCCAGTATGACCACGCCTCGGATTCATATGAGAAAGTATCGTTGAGTGACAGGGAGAAGATGATAGACGGACATATGGTACAAAGAGACTGCTACTCTTCGTTTATCATATTCCATGCAACTGATGAAAATAAACCTGACAGGGAAGGATGTCTGAATGGCTTTGAAAAATTCCTGGTATGCCAGGACGAACTGATAAAAGAAATGATACATGATAATTTCAGCAACCCGAATTTCGGGACGAAACTGATAAATATAAAAAAGCAGCTGCTCCATGAAGAGCCTGCTGCTGTATAACTGTTAATTAAGCTACAGGCTCAGCTGCGAGCCCGCCTTTGTATATGTCCTGCATATACAGTGTGAGTACAGGGATAAGCCCCATTTGCTTATCTTATGGAAAGCTAAAGAGGTAAAGTCCACCGTCAAATATAATCGTCTTATAACCCTGCAACACGGTCATTTCCGTCGGGTGCGGAGGATGAAAAAAGGTGGCGTATGGAGACGTCTAGCCGGTTCTCTTTCGGGAACCCGCCAGATTTATCTGTGCGGAGCAGTCAGAATATCCAGAATGCTCATGAGATCTTTTTTCTTATACATCTGCTCCTCCTTTCTGGAGCCTTCCTACATACATGCGGATACCCTCCGCGGCTTTTTTCTCCTCAGCCGTAAGTACTCTCCTGTCTGCAGGCTCAAACTCAAAAGTCGCAGGTTTTCCTATCTCCCTTAAGTCCGCGGATTCCGTATAAGCCTTCAGGGACAATGGAACGGTATATACCGGCTTCTCCGTATATCTGTTTGCCAGCATCCAGAGACAGTTTCTCATTTCTTTCAGGTTTGAAGTACAGGCAGCTGCCTGCGAATGATCTTTTTCAAGATATCCAAGCTCTTCGTTACGTTTTAAGACATCCAGGGAATCCAGGTACTGATATAAAACATATCCAGAACCATTCCAACCAACCCGGAATCCCAAACGCCCTTCATCCCTGGGGATGAGATACATGACATCCTCTTCATCGTCGTAGAAGGGGAGCATATACTTGTTCGTCTCTGCATCATCCAGATCCCCGTAAAATACCTCCAGGAGTTCTTCCAGTACATCGCTTTCAGGGGAACCGGACTGAAGAATCTCTTCCATCCGCGGAGACAGGTCCATTTCCGTCTCGATAATCTCCCAGTTCTGTCTGTCAGAATTGTACAGCCAGCTCTGCCCGTCTTTGTTTTTTACAACTGCGAAATGTACGGAAAATCCACATGCTTCTCTCAGAATCCAGATGGCTGCTTCATATTTACCACCGTCTTTTTCTGCGCGGTATACAACCGGAGAATATTCCCCTTCCAACATATTGTTCCTCAGATCAATAAGGCTTTTTTTGTCCAGCGTAAAATCAGATACCGTCAGACCCAGCATGGCTGTCATCCCCGGCAGGAATTTTTCTACCGCTTCCATATATTTCTGGACAATATCAGCATTCTCAGTCAATTTCACTTTTAAATCTTTTAATCCTTTAAGCAGGTCTTCTCCACCTTCTGCTTTTAAAGGAAATCCATCTTTACTTGTTGTCATTTTTACCGGCTCCTTTCTGTTTTTGCCATATCCATAATATGACATATTTGGTGGAAAAAGTTTTTCTGCACGAAAAAACCGCCCTGCACAGACAGGACGGCCAGACTTTTCTTATTTAGAATTTTTTTACATAATTTCTGACGCTTTCCAACGCTTTCTTCTCCGCAGCAGTAAAATCATCCTTTCGACCCCACGCACAGTAGCTGCGTCTGCCGATATGTTTTACACCCGCGGATTCCGTATACGTGTCCAGGGATAATGGGACCGTATATACAACATCCTCTGTATATCTGTTTGCCAGCATCCACAGACATTTTTTCATCTTTTTCAGGTCTGGAGTACGTGCGACCTCACAGAAATACTCAGAAAAACACATATCATCCGTATCGATCAGATCAAAGGGATCAAGGTACTGATACAGGACATACTCGGAACCGGTACATCCAACCCGGAAACCAAACCGGTTGTCATCCCTTGGTTCCAGATACAGCTTCCCGTCGCCTTCTACATTGAGATAGGGCAACATAAAACGGCTGACCCTGTTATACAGGTCAAACAGCTTTTTGTTTTTGGATTTCAAAGACTGATATCCTTTTTCTGTTATACCCCCGTCCATGGCACATATGACCTCCTCCAGGATATGCGCTTCCGGTGAATCCGAATCCAGCAGTTTTTCTAGCTTCGGGCTGATTATGAGGTCATCCAATCTTGTCCAGCATTTTTTATCAAAATCATAAAACCACCGGATGTTACACTGGGATTTATCTGCCAGGATATGAAAACAGAACCCTTCCTCCTCTTCTTCCTCCAGCCCGATCGAAACACTGTATTCCGTATCTCCTTTTGTGGTACGATAGACGATGGGACCAAGTTCCCCCTGCTTCATATCCCTGTCCAGACTGATCAGGCTGCCTGTTTCAGGACAAGATCGGATACATTTACCTCCATCAGTTCTGCCATCTGCGGGAGAAGTTCTTCTACGGCTTCCGCGTAGCAATACAGAATATCAGCTCCCCCCTCATATGCCCCTGCAAGAGCCACGATCTCCGCAGCAGGATTGAAATTTTCGGCATGGTGGCTGTTCTTTTTTGTAATATCAATGATCTTTGCCATATGATCCCTCCTTTACTGAAATATCCGTTTTACGGCAGTCCGATACAATCAAGGGGCGGCAGCCAGTCAAAAAACTATTTTTCATACTCTGCCCACAGCCGTTCAAAAGCATCTAATGTTTCTTCATAGGCATCCGCGTTTTCCAGGTATCCGCGGATGATGTCGTGGTCTGCAAATACAGGAAACCGGAAATCCTGTGAGACATCAGTGATGAAATCCGCTTCCGGTGTGCCCTCTGCATATTCCTCCACCATCAGCCAGTTAAAAAACGGGTTCGGATTTTCATTGATCTCCCTTACAAGCAGGATACGGAACCTCCAGTTCTCATCCCCGGAGCATTCCGGACGGAAGCCTGCCAGAAACATCGCTTCTTTGACTGCATCATTTGTCATGCAGATCCCGGTGTCGATCTCCAGAAGCTGTTTTATCGCGTAGCTATCGTACTCATTGATAAGCCTGCCGGGACGGATGTTCTTCCTTATCCACTCCCCGATTACTGCTATCTGGTTTTCGGAATATTCTTTTACCATTTTACCATGGAATTCATGATCAAGCATTAGTTTTCCTCCTGTACGTACTGTCATCCGACAATCTGTTAAATAAACCTGCAATTTCCTTAAAGATCTCTTTCTGTACAACCTTCTCTGATTCCTTTAATCCCAGAAGGTAATCAGCAGAACATTCCAGAGTCTCCGCGATCTTTACCAGTTCTTCAATCTTTGGAGACCTGTTTCCGCTGAGGTAACGGGAAACGGTAGATTCCGTCATCCCGATACTCTTTGCCAGCTGTCTTGTTGTAATATGTAATTCTTTCATCCGGGTCTTTGCCCGGTCACAAAATACAGTCATTTTTTCATCCTTTCTCTTGCCGCCGAACGGAACATCATCAAAAGCATCTCAGAAACCGGTCTTGTACGGTCATGCCTTTTGGCTTTTTTCGTACATTCCAGTTCGCTACCACTTGATGTATATACTCCGACATAGTATGGGATTTCCTTAGACACTTCCTGATACACATCTTCCGGCATCACAATATAATTGTA
>SKEF01000490.1_pt1 | contig 40416 bp, 57 predicted proteins | sample 4826691 | NCBI WGS metagenome assembly SKEF01 (sample SAMN11008816, study PRJNA524170) | human gut metagenome | biome: Human fecal sample; material: Feces; isolation source: fecal sample from pouch patient p23, p27 | host: Homo sapiens | place: Israel: Tel-Aviv | collected 2016-08-24
ATTCTGCTCTTGAAAACAGCATGAAACAATATATAGACAGTAGCTTTCTGGCAAAAAAAAATCAACAGGAACAGAAAGAAGTGATACAAAAACTTATTTCAGATATTGCGCATCAGACACTGACTCCTATTTCAAATCTGAAAATTTATGGAGAAATACTCTCTGAAGTGAGTAATGAAAATCAGGAGGAGATATCTACCATTTTGGAGCAAGCAGAGAAATTAGATTTTTTGATACAATCATTGGTCAAATTATCACGGATGGAGAGTGGAATTATCGCAGTACATTCGGAGGATACTACTATTAAGCAGATGCTTGAATCTATACAGCAGCAGTTTAACGTAAAAGTAAGGGAAAAGAATATTACTCTGAGCCTATGTGACACGGATTTGCATGTTCTATGTGATTCAAAATGGACCGTGGAGGCACTCGGAAATATTGTAGACAATGCGATTAAATACACAGCATGTGGGGGAAATGTTCAGATAAAAGTCGAGCAGTATTCTTTTTTTGTAAAGATTGATATCATTGATGATGGCATTGGAATAGAAAAAGAAGAAATACCAAAGATATTTGGAAGGTTTTATCGGAGTCTGTCAGTGGCAGACCAGCTAGGAGTAGGAATTGGCTTATTCCTTGCAAGAGAGATCATTCAGGCACAAAAGGGGTATATAAAAGTGACATCAAAGAGAGGAAAGGGTTCTACATTTTCTGTGTTTCTTCCGATAGCAAAGAAGGAATAGTATCAAAACTGTGACATTTCAGAAACCAGATGGAGACATTGTTATGATAAAGTCTGTATTGTAAAGATCAATACAGGCTTTTTTGATGGGAGGATGGCATGAATATATTAAAAGCAGTAAATTTACGAAAAATATATGGGCAGGGAGAAACAGAAGTCAGGGCTCTTGATGGTATAAACCTGGAAGTAGAAAAAGGGGAGTTTGTAGCAATTGTTGGAACCTCTGGAAGTGGAAAGTCTACGATGCTTCATATGATTGGAGGATTAGATAATCCAACATCTGGGCAGGTAATTGTAGATGGACAGAACTTAAGCCATATGACAGATGAAGAGCTTACCATTTTCCGACGTAGGAATATTGGTTTCGTATTTCAACAGTATAACTTGGTTCCGATGTTGAATGTATGGGAAAATATTGTTCTTCCTGTGAAACTGGATGGAAAAAAGGTAGAAAAAGGTTATGTAGATGAAATTATTGATACACTGGGTATTCGGACAAAATTGGAAAACCTGCCAAGCGCTCTATCCGGTGGACAGCAACAGAGAGTGGCAATTGCAAGGGCTTTAGCTGCAAAACCAGCCATTTTGCTCGCTGACGAGCCGACAGGTTACTATCAGTTACTACTATAAAAAAGTCATAAAAAAATAATCTTTAAATTCTTATGATCGTCAATTTGAATTTCTTTAATGACAGATCTCCAGAGCTGACGGCGTTCTGCCGGTTCCAGCGTCTTATATATCGAATCAAGATCCATTTTCAAGAGTTTCTTGATTGGAGCTAGATCTTTCTGATTCTGGCTGCGTGGGAGATCTTCCAATTCTTTCATATATTTCTCTTTATCCATTTTTAATTCATCCATGGTGATTATGTCGTTTATGTACAGATCTTTCAGTTTATCAATTTTTTTCAGAAGTGTAGCTCTCCGGGAATCATAATCAACAATCTTGGCACTTGCAATCTCATATTCTGCAATATGCTCCTGCAGGAGATCTTTGACATTTATAAGCAGGTATTTTTCTATATATGATTCGGGAACCATCTTACGGTTGATACAACGCTTATTAGGATAAGCCCCATGACATTTGTAGTACGGATATTTGTAAAAACCACCGGCTTTTTTCTTTGCTTTTTGTGTAAATCCAGAAAAAGCCTGACCACAGTGAGCACAGCGAAGCAAGCCACTAAACACATAACTGTATTTTTGACTGCTTTTGATATTAATAGCAAGCAGTTCCTGCACACGTTCGAACAGATCAACTGGAATGATAGCAGGGCAATAATGATCGTTATCCCGGAATGCTCCAATGTATTTCTTATTTTTTAGAATAGACTTTTTGAGATTGTCCTGGGACATAATGATCCCCATGTCAGATTCCAGATGCGCGATTGTTTGATTTAGAGAACCACATTCAGCATAAAACTGGAAGATATGCAGCACCTTGTCTGCGTCATGGTTAGGCACAAGGTGTTTGTTTTCGATAGAATATCCAAGAGGAACTTTGCCGGATAAAACTTCGCCCTGCCGGTATTTATAGTCAAATACATCCCGGATCCGGACAGAATCGTTTTCTGCTTCCAACTCCGCAAAGGTCATGGACTGCGCGACGAAAGCCCGGCCGTGTGGCGTCGTGGTATCAAAGTACGGCTGATCGACAGCAAGCCAGTCACAGTGATTCGCTTCGAGAATCGCCTGCGTATTCAGGTAATGTCGGAGACTGCGGAACCAGCGATCCAGTTTAGTGAATATAATCAGATCCACGCGTCCGAGTCGGACATCATCAAGCAGCTGCTCAAAGTCTCCACGCTTGATTTTTCTGCCGGAGATACCGTCGTCAATATAAACACCGGCCAGAACCATGTTCTCTTTAGATGCGATATAGTTTTTACATGTAGAGAGCTGTTCGTCGATACTGTCTCCCTTTTTCGCCTGCCGGTCCGTGGAAACACGTACATATATAGCAACATTTGTTATACTCATAGTATCACTCCTTAAAAATGGGTATAAAAAATACACCTATGCAGGCGTATCAGTTCGTGCTATAATTCTAATTGTCTGGAAAAGAATTGTAGCATCAACTGATAGCTGCAGAGTTTTCACGAAGTCGTCCTGGTGCGCCAACACTGGGACGATTTTTATTTATCTATAACATTTCTTGCACGCATCATATCCGCGCGCTTTGGCTTCACTGATCGTCACTCTGTACGGATTATTCATCTTACTGCAGTCTTTACTGAGATGATATTTTTTCCTGTATCGCAGATCCATACATAGGTTCCTAGAGGAGCCTTCTTTGCAATCACCTTGATTTTATAAGTCCATTTTACAGATTTATATTTGCCTGTAACAACAACAGAACCTTTTGACTTGGCAGTGATAACTCCCTTGGAGCTTACGGTAGCAATTTTGGGATTGCTACTTTTGTAAGTCATTTTAACCGGAGCTTTAATGGCTTTCTTTTGGTTCACAACCATAGTAATAGATTTGGTTTGATTTGCGACCTTTTTGGTTGCTGCCTGAACGGGAACTGTAAAGAGAGACAATATCATAACCATAGAAAGAATCAAAGACAATAATTTCTTTTTCTTGTTCATGTTCGTTCCGCTCCTAGATAATTATTTGTCGGACAGTAATTTAGCGATTCTGTCAAGCTGACGAATGATAATAAAATTCTGCTCAAGAACTGCACGCTGATAGTTCATAATATTTTTCTGAATATCACGATCACTTCCGGCACCCAAAGAGATTCCAAGCTCTGTAAGACCGGTACCGCTTAATTCATTAAGAATACTTTTGACAGATTCAATATCATTAGGATTTTTTAAATTTTCCATTCCGAATTTACGGAGAGCTGCAAGATCCTTCTCTGCCTGTTTTGCTTCGGCTTCTGCTTGCCTACGGGCTTTCTTTTCTTCTTTGGTTTCGCCGCTATTATTAAAAAGACCCATCGTTTGTACCTCCTGCACTGGAAAGATTTACCGGTAGTATTATGATGAGTTTCCCTCTTATAATGTTTCCTGCACCCAGCTGTTACTTACTAACGGGAAGGTGTGGAAACAATGGTGAAAAGAAAATACATACATTACGGCAACTGCAAAATATACGCTTTGTATTATCACAGCAACAATACTATATATATTAATCTTGACTTTAATGGGGGAACTCAAATCATAATACTTAAATAGTTAGTTGCAGCTGGGTGTTTTATTATCCAGCATTTGTTTTTTCATCACCTGTAACAGGTGGGTGCATAATTTCTAATTCTTCTGGGCTGTCTGGAGCACCACCAGCACCCATAAGATTCTCTTTAAAGTGATTCAGGATCTGTCTCCGGATCGCTGGATCGATTTCAAAATAAGTCTTAATGATTTCCTTTTCAAGATCTGTCGCATTATGCTGCGCGGCAAATTCATCAAGACTGAATGTCTCTGGTTGTATGCGCATAGGTTCTGTGCCGTTTCGCAACCATTCTTCACTTATTTCGAATTTCTCACAAATATCTTCGATCAGTCGGTCGCTAGGACTCCCTGTCTTTAAGAGTTTGCTCACGTATGGTTGAGTAATATTTAATTTTTGAGCAAATGCAGTTTTGGTCATGCCTGACTCTTCTATTAGTAAGGCAATTCTTTCTTGCATAGTATTAATCTCGTTCACCTCCCTTAACTGAGTTAAGTATAACAAAAAGAATATTAGTAGTCAATATAAAATATAACTGAGTTATGAAAAAAGTGTTGACAGTATAACTGAGGCATGGTAATGTATAACTAAGTTAAGAGAAAAGGAGATGAAAATAACGAAAAAAATAAAAAACTCCCGATTCTTTATGGAACCGGGAATTGCGGAAATTAGTGCCGGATATGCAAATAATGTGAAGTATTGCCAAGAGTTACGGATCTGTTTATCGGTCCACGATTGGAGTAAATTCGTAAATCAACCTTTTTTCCGGGAACTAATTGAATATCTCGACAGGATACAAATTCAAGGAAACATAGATAGCCTTGATCTGGACAAAGAAAAATAGGGAAATCCGTAGATTTCAATAATTCAGAATCAGATCCGCGAATTTTCTTCGGAATAAGTTCACATGGATATTCACGTTCGTTTTCGATAATCGATATGGATTGTATTGAAACATTGGAAGACGCCATGTTTTGAAAATGAATGAAGAACTGAACAGTACCAAGCGGTTGAGAGTAATCATAGATAACAATTTTTATATTCCTGCGTGCAGACAAAAATTTGCTGACGGATAAGAATGCGGACATAACAAAAGCCATTATTGATAACACATTAATAACCAGCTGAGTATTGTCGAGAGTAAAGATATTTGCAAACAAATGAGTTGCCTCCTTTCTTTAGTTTTCAGTCTCTGGTACAGACTGATAGCTAAAGTATAGGAGAGAAGAAAGAAAAGTACAAGCCGAAACGGAGGAGCACAACATAAATGGCAATCACAAGAAAGGTAGATACGGATGTATATTGCGATATTTGCGGCAAATGGGTTATGGGCTGGACATCCAATAATGACGGAGTTAGCAGGGCATGGGCTGCTAAGTATGCGAGAAAGAAAGGATGCACAGTTGGAAAGAAAATCATCTGTAAAGAGTGCAGGATAGAGAAGCGGATCAAGACATGCAGCATACAGCAAAAGATTGGAAGTGCAGGAAGAGACAGCGATGGAACCTGCATGGGATTCGGAGGTGAAGCATCAGACGAACCACTGAAAAAGTGTAAACAGTGTATAGCATGTACATCATACCAATGGAAAGAAGAATAGCCGAAACGGTCAACAATGACCGTCTGGACACGATGGCAACGTGTTCACTGATGAGGTAAGCCAGAAAGGGGCGAAAGATATGTCACAGAAGAATATGGAAGTAATGTTAAGCATGGAAGACAAAGCCGAAGCCGAAGAACTGACAGCGTTTCTGCAGTCTGTAAACATCACAAAGCAGACACTGATGGATACATTCCTGAAAGGTGTCAAGGTGGGTGCAAGCATGTCGGCTCAGAAAAAGCCGGCATAAGGGAGGGACGACCTTGATTGAAAGATGGAAAGATATTCCAGGATATGACGGCAAATACCAGGCGAGCACAGAGGGGAACATCCGGAGAACTTTGAAATCCGGACAGTTTCGCAGCATGACTCCCTATCACAAAAAAATGAAAGGGAGTCAGCGCCTGGTTGTGAAGCTCACAAAAGACGGAAAAGCGAAAGAGGAGATAGTTCTCTCCCTGATTGCAAGGACGTTTTTAGGACCTGTTCCTGACGGTGCGGTTCCGTATCATAAGAACGGAATGCAGTCTGAGAACCACATAAACAATATAGCATACATACCCAGACAGGAACTTGGAAAGCTGACCGGTTACAGTTCCAGAAATAAAATAGTCGTGAAATTGGACAGTTGCGGACAGGATGTGGAATATTACAGATCTGCGAGAGAAGCAGCGAAAAAGAATTTTTTGAGTCGACAAGCTATCACTGATCGTTGTAACGGGAAAACAAAACGCGGACCGGCTCCGGATGGATACGAATATGCCTGGGACAACAGCGAAGCAAGCCGACGCAAAGCAATAAGACGCCTGGAGCTGGCTGGCGGATATACACCAATGCCGACAGCTCCTGCAGTAGAATTTGAGTTTTAGGAGGGGGAAGAAGATGGAAACACAAGGAACATTTAACGCGGTAAGGTTCTACGAAACTCTTGCCGCGATCCTCTCAAAGAAGCATGGCGTTGAGATCACCGTAAAGGTGAAGGAAAAGCAAAAAGAAAAAGAGGAAACAGCTTGAACTATGACAACTACATAAGGAGATAAGAAATGGAACGAAAAATAATAATTTCATTGGCATCCGGGTACCTGGTTTCTATGCTGCCGATCTGGACGATCGACAGCAGAATGCAGGAAATCATCCTGACATTTGCAGTATCTTTCTGCATCCTCTCCGGCCTGATCTGGATTGAGGAGAGGATACAGGACATGAAAAAAGCCCTCACGTTGGCGGACGTGAGAGCAAAAAGAAAAAACAACCTTTTCAAATAGTATAAAGAAAATATGGGGAAATGTCAAGGAGGATTGAAGATGTTAAAAACAGACTATAAAGGATTCGGAGAATTTATGGAAAAAATCAAAACAGCAGGAGAAGAAGAAACAAGAACACTATGCGGAATACGACAGCAGATGTGGCTGAACGAAATTTCCGATTTTATTTTTCCAACTCCGGTGGGAGATCTTCCGTTCTTAATCAATGCGTTGGAGACATTGGCACAGACAATTAAAAAAACGAATCCGGAAGCGGAAGATTGCGCGAGAAAAATTATTAACGGAATTGGCTGGGAAGTGCAGACAGCAACAATCAACAAGAACATGAGCGAAGCGGATGCAAAAGCATGGCACGAATCAGTTAAGAATAACAAAGGTATTATGTAAACTAAAAGGCAACACCGGATCCTTGAAAAGTTAATGAAAGTAAGCCGAAAAAGCAGGGGAACGAAAGCCCCTGTTGCTTACTTGCTAAGAGTATTAAAGATGGATTCAAAACAGGGGATACGATAATGAGTTACATGTGTAAAAGAATGAGGTTCCGGAATGCCATAGAGGTGTATGAATATCACACGGCAAAGTATGGAGCACCAGGACAGGAGAGGCAGGAGAAAAAGAAAGCCACTCCGGAACAGATGGCAAAGAGGAACAGATACAACAGGGAGAGGTTGGCAAGGTGGAAGATCCGGAACAATTTTGATGTAGATGATTATTTCACAAGATTATCATACGAGAAGGACAAAAGACCGGAATCCATGGAAGAAGCAAAGGAAGACTGGAAAGCATTTCTGCAGATATTCAGAAGGGAATACAAGAAAAGAGGAGCAGAACTGAAATGGATGCGGAATATAGAAGTCGGTACAAGGGGAGCCTGGCACATTCACATCATAGTGAACAGGATTCCTGACACGGACGTTATTCTTGCGAAAGCGTGGAAACACGGACAGATACAGAATCAGCTTCTGTATCAAAAAGGCGAGTTTGAGAAACTGGCCAACTACATAACGAAGACACCGGAGACGGACAAGAGACTGAGAGAGGCAAACTATTCCGCATCACGCAATCTTCCAATTCCGGAGCCAGAGAAAAAAGTGTATAAACACTGGAAAACATGGGGAAAAGTCAGAGTGCCGAAGGGCTGGGAGGTGGAAAAAGACTCATTGCATGAAGGCGTGAATGATCTGACAGGCTACCAGTACCGATCTTACACTCTGATTAGAACAGTTCGACTGCCAAAACAGGAAAAGAAGAAAGCAAAGAAAAAGAGGGAAAGGGCATGAAGGTAAACATATATCTGGAGACAGATAAACAGTCTCAGGAATGTATGCAGCGTAAATATGGGTACGTGATCGAAACGATATTCAAAGGCACACCGATAACCAGAGAGGGATTCGGAAGCATTGAGGGAACATATCACAAGACGAACCTGCAAGCCCTTATAAAAGCCCTGGGACATTTTCACAAAGAATGTGAAGTATGCGTATATACAAGAGACGCATTTGTTGCAACGCGGATTCTGAAAACTGACGACATGATGGCAGCAGGATTCAAGGATACAAAAGGAAAACCGATAAAGAACGCCCAGGAGTGGGAGAAAGCCTGCAAGAAGCTGCAGGAGTGCAAGATCACAATATCCTCACAGACTGGGAAACATACATATTCAGCATGGTTACAGGAGGAAATGAAGAAACGTGAAGCCGGAGGAAATATGGGGAAAGGGATGGAGCCTGAGACCGGAACAGAACCCGGCAGAAATGGAGTATCTGGGTGAGATCATTAAATCCGGATACAGATTCACATACTACAAAGACCGGAAAGGAGGGATTTACTTTGAAAGCGAACCAGAAGGAGGAAAACCTGAATGGATGCGCCGCGCCGACGAAGACCGAAAACGAAGGAATAGACACAGACATTGAAGCCCTGGAGACTTACATCTGCGACAATATCTGTCAATACAGAGAGAAGACAACCAGCCAGGAAGCACTTGAGTATTATTTCTGCAGTTCGTGCGAAATGAGTAAGCACATAAGCAAAATAAAAGCAGAATATGACAAAATCAATTCTTTTGACCACAGTGAAGCATGGAAACTTATGCAGAAGTACAGAAAAATTACGCTCTGCAAAGAATGCGTGCAAAGACAACATCTGAAATCAGGAAGAAGCATATGCAGAATTTATGGCACTCTGGGAGGATTCCTGGAAGAAGACGAAGGATGTAGCCGAGGCGAAGAATGGGAATAACAAAGAAAAGGGGAAACGATTATGAGAACAATCGCAGTAATAAATTTAAAAGGCGGAGTGGCTAAGACGATCACATCAAACAGCATTGCGTACATCCTTGCAAACCAGGGATACAGAGTGCTCCTGCTTGACAACGATAAGCAGGGGGACGCATCGAGAGGATTGAACCGACGCACCCAGGACGGAGAGGGCATTGACAGAATCATGACGACGCGGCATCCGGAAGACTGGATGCACAAGCTCATCAAAAAAACAGATTTTGAGAATCTGGACGTGCTCCCGGCAAACATGCGTCTGCTTACAGCAAATCAGACGGTCATGCTGGATCAGACACGCCCGCAGCAGTATCGTATCAAGAACGCACTCGAATGTGTCAAGGATCTGTATGATTTCTGCATCATTGACAACGCACCGGATATTAATATCTCCACGATCAATGCGCTGACAGCGTGCAATGATGTATTGATTCCTGTCGAAATCGACGACAACACCGGAGAGGGACTACCGGAGCTTGTCAATCAGATCCGGCATACGCGAGAGGACCTGAACGAAGATCTTGAGAATTATTGGATCTTTATCACGAAATACGACAGAAGAAACGAAGCGCAGCGACAAGGGCTGGAGCTGATCCAGGCAGCAGAATACCCGATGTTAAAAACACGTATCAGATATTCCAGAAAAGTATCAGAGTGTACATACGCGAGAATCCCGATTCCGAAGTACTCACCGAGATCTTTAGCTGCAAAGGACTATGAGGACCTTGTAACAGAGTATATTGCAGAGCTGAACATATCAGGAGGTGAGGAGTAATGGCTTTTAACCTTGCCGATATGGTTGCGAAACGTCCGAAACAGATACAGGAAGAAAACTCAAGTGATACGGTGTACAGAGACGTGTTCAAACTAATCCCATCGAAAGCGAATTTTTACGGGGTCAAGCCGGAGAAACTGCAGGGATTGAAGAACTCTATACTGCTGTTCGGAGTGATGCAGGATGTCCTGATCGAAGAGAGGGACGGAGAGGATTACATAATTTCCGGACACTGCCGGACAATGTGCTGCAGGATGCTGGTAGAGGAGGGACATGAAGAGTTTCGAAAGATAAACTGCAAATATACAAAAGTAAAAGATAATGCACGTAAGAATTTGATTGAGGAAAACTGCATTAACGGTTCGGCAACAAGGGAAAATGACGACGCAATATCAAAGTTGCTTGAACGCCTGTCTGTTATCCAGGCGAACCGGTTTAGGGATAAATCAGACTGGGAGAAGATGCGAGAAGCTCTGGATACCGAGGAGATCATAAAAGAGCTGAAAAACCTTGCTGGACTGAAAGGCAAAACAAGAGACATCGTGAGAGAAACAATCGGAGTATCCGGAACACAGATGGAAAGATACCACGCAGTCCAGAAAAGACTCAGTGCTGAATGGATGGCAGAGTTTGAGGCGGAGAAGATCAACATCACCGTGGCCCGTGAGCTTGCGGATCTGGATGAAAAATATCAGAAGCAGGCTATGGAGCACTACATGGAACACGACATCATAACGCAAGCAGAGGTAAGAGCTTTCAAGAAGCTCCAGGAAGACAACAGAGACATTCCGGGACAGTTCACGCTTGCACAGGCAACCGGGCAGCAGAGACCGCCAGAGAATGAGACACCGGTACAACCAGAATTGCAGATAGAGCGACTGTTTGAAGCATTGAACAAAGGCGAGAGAGAAAGAGTCGTCAAATGCGACACAAGAATGGCTGCATATTTAATCAGCATCAGATACAGAGACGTCAGGATCAGAAATGGACATTTTAATTATCAGACAGGGAAAGAGGGAATCATTTTCAATCCGGACGATACAATGCAGCATACGCTCACATGGAATGAGCTGGCGGAAGAACTGGTGAAAAGATACGGAAAGAAACAGAAGCCGGTGAAAATGGTGTCCATAGATGCACCAGAAAAGAACAATTCATCAGCGCATAGACCAGTGGAACCGGAAAAGAGCTGCTTTTCGGCAGCAGAAGCACCGGACAATAAGCAGCAGGAACATATTGTTGAAGATAACAAAACGCCTGAAAACGATTCTGTTGAAGTCAACAAGATCGCGGAGTGTTCCAGCGACACATTACCGGAAATGAAAAATAACGATCAGCGCAAGGCGTGGCTCAGAGCCTACAAAGACTGGGGACTCTGGTATGAGGATAGAAACATAGGCGTCAAATATTATAAATACGATTTCCAGAACGGAGCACGACTGATTGTGGAAGAATATGCACCGGATCCAGGAGAACAAAAAAGCTGGTGGGTGTCAAGAATGACAGAAACATATTACATGCACCTAGTAGGCGGACCTGAACCGGATCGAGCTGGCGGAGTGCCAAAATGGACATATCATACACGCTATGATAAATTTCCAAACTCAGAAACCGAATTGTGTGAGTTCTTAAAAGGTTTACAGAAGTAGCAGGAGGAATAAAAGATGCAGGAAAAGGCGCTTGTTGCTCACTTAGAGTTACATAAAAAAGTAGTAAAAAACGCCTGGATACTCAGTTACGAGGGCCGCAAGGTCCTTGTGATTGAATTTCAGGAGACTGTCACAGAAGATAAAAGTATTGCGTATATCTTCGCCCTGGCTAAAAGCCTGGTATCAGGAAAAGGCAGCGAAACACTCAGCCCGGAGCTGATGAAGATGGTAAAAGGAACCTATGTCCGGATTCTGGACGAAGAAATGAAGAGGCTTATTGATAATGGAATTAAAATGGAGGGATAGAAAATGGAGAAGACTTGCAAAACCTGTAAAGAAAATGATTGTGGTCTTTGCGATCGCACCGGCCGCCTGGTAGAAGACGACGATCAGTGCGAAAAATGGATGGGCAAACAGACAGACTGGAGAACTAGAATGATGCAAACGTTCCTTGCCGGACATTAAGGAGGGCGAAATGGTCAAAAAACTGTATGAGGTAAGAAACAGATCCGGTGACCTGATATTAGAGAATGCGACAAGCGGAGAAATTAGAGAAGAGCTGCATTGCACAACGGCGCAGGTCAACAACGCCAGAACCTCCGGAGATCACATTTTCGGAGAATACAAAGTAGAGGAGATTGACAGGAAATTAAGCAGAAAGACGGATTTTGACCTGCTGAGAGAATTTGAGTCCGTCTGCGATCAGCTGTTAGGCAGCAGGAAAGGAAAGAAATGAATAAGAGACAGAAAAAGAAACTATACAAGCAGGAAATCGGCAAAAATCCGCCGAAGAAAATGAAGTATTCCGGGAAAAGCTATCACCGGGCAATAAACAAGCCGTGGGGAGGAAAGAAAACGACAGTAAACTACTCCTGGGACTGCGAGAAGCTGAAAGAAATTGCAACACAATTCACAAAAGCATGGGACGGTAACAGAGTAACGATAAAAAAGGCAGCGGATGCACTGATAAAACTGTTTGCAGGCATAGGAATCAACATTTCCGAAGTTCCGGAAAGTTCATACGCAGTAAATACGAGAAATGTGGTAAATACAACAAAAACATTGACAGCACACCGCAGAAAAAGAGGTGAATGGAATTGAACTATGCAACAGCAGAAGCAGAGGACAACAGAGAGAAGATTTTGAAATTTATCGCTAAATACATAAAGCAGCACTGCTATTCACCGGCCATTTATGAGATCGCGACAGATACAGGACTGTCAAAGGCAACAATCAGAAGACATATAACAATGATGCTGGAGGATCACATTCTTGAGACGGAACATCCGGGAGACTCAAGAGCATATCGTATCAAAGGCACAAAAATAGTAATGGTAAAGGAGAAAAAAGACAAATGGAAATGATAATTCAAAATGAAACCGGTAATTTTACACTGCATGTACGGATCTCAGACTCGAAAGAATATGATTTTCTCAAGGATGTGACAGAGCTGGCACGAAAGTATGATTTCGAAAATGATGATTTTGAGATTGAAGATCCGGAAAAGGAAACAGATCAGGTACCGGAGACAACGATTAGCGAAGCTGCAGAAGAATACAAAGGATTTTTACATATTCGTTGCGAAGAATGTGGAGAGACAATCTCGTACAACGCAAAAGAGCCAGAGACACAGCACAAATGTAAGAAATGCGGACACGTAACACAGCTTAGAGCTTTAAAGCCAATGTATGCAGAGTGCAAAGCCTGCGGAAGTTCATGGAAGTACATGACAAACAGAAACACTGCAGAACTGACGCAGGAATGCTTACAGTGCGGAAATTTGATCGACATGGAAATGAACTCACGCCGCACAGCGTATGTAACAAAAACGAAACGGGGGGACAAGACCTCAAGGAAGTAGATTCAAAAGGAGAAAATGATGAATAAAGTAATTTTGATGGGACGTTTAACCAGAGATCCGGAAGTGCGCTACGCTTCCGGAGATAACCTGGCAATTGCCAGATATACACTTGCAGTAGACCGGAGATTCCATCGTGACGGAGAAGCAACCGCAGACTTTATCAATTGCGTGACTTTTGGCCGTGCTGCAGAGTTTGCAGAGAAATATCTGCGACAGGGAACTAAAATCGCTGTTTCTGGACGCATTCAGACCGGCAGTTACACGAACCGAGATGGACATAAGGTCTACACAACAGAGATTGTAGTTGAGGAACAGGAATTTGCAGAGGGAAAGAACGCCGGATCCGGCAGCAGTCGCCCACAGCCAGCTCCTGAAACAGATCCAGACGGTTTTATGAATATTCCGGAGGGAATAGAGGAAGAAATGCCGTTTTGATGAAAAGGAGAAAAACATGACGAGATTAACTAAAAGAAATGGTAGAAATATCACATATAACGAAAAACGAGAATTTATATGTTCACATTACTGCAATAACTGCTCACGTGGAACTGGTGATTGTGAAATTTTGAAAACCATGATTGAAAAACTTGCTGATTACGAAGACGCGGAGGAAATGAAAGAAAATGGATGCTAAAGAGGCAAAAGTGATTGCAAACCAGAAGAGACAGACAAGCTGGCTGAAAGATTATCATACAAATTATAAGGAAAAGCTGGAGGAACACAGAAATGCAGTCATTTCCGAAACAGAAAAAGAAAAAACGAGCTAAGAAGAAAGAGCCAGAGAGACCGAGCATCATGCACAGCAGAGAAAGCGGCACTTGTTATCTCTGCATGAAGCTGCACAATGACTACAGACGACATCCGGCGCTCCAGGAGCATCACATTTTTGGAGGGTGTCCGAATCGGACACATTCAGGGCACTATGGACTGAAAGTATATCTCTGCAATGTGCATCACCTGGCAGGGACAGGGCCGGAGGCAGTACATTCAAACCAAAAGGTCATGGACATGCTGCATGAAGAGGGACAGAGAGCTTTTGAGGACCGGTTCGGCAGCAGGGAAGAGTTTATGAAGATATTCGGAAAAAATTTTATCATGGAGGATCACAAACATGATGGACATTAACGACGTTAAGAAATTAATTGACAATGTGGCACAGAAGCCATTCCTATGCAGTAATACAGAGATTACGACAGACAACGGCTATGTGATTACCACAAAAGAGCATTATGAGAAATTGCGAAAACACCGTTTGTGTCAAGCGAGAGGAAGAGAAGCTATATTTCACCGATGGACAGAACTTGCAACAGTTGTTGAACCGTCGCCGCTGGTAGGTGGACATCCAGGAGGACAAACAAATATTACACTTGCAATTGTGGAATATAAAAACGGAAAAGTAGAACAGGTATATCCGGGAGAAATAAAATTCATGGACACACAAGAGTACTGGCCAGATCAAGAGAAATAATCAGTTTTAAGGAGGGCAGACATGCCAAACGTGAGACCGCTGAACAGAAAGAAATACAACATATCAAGAAGAGCTTTCCAGACTGCATACAATTACTGTCTGCAGTATAACGAATGGAAAGAAGAGTTGACAATAAAGAGAGACACAAGAGCCGGACAGAATCTGACTGGACAGCCGGGATCACATAACTGTTCTGACTCAACTGCAGACGCAGCCATGGAAGCAGCAGAGATTACACGCAAGATAAAGAAGATCGAAGAGGCAGCCATGGAAGCTGTAGGAAAAGAAAAAGAGCTGTATCCATATCTGCTGTATTATGTGACGACAGAATACTGCACATTCCAAGTGATGAAAGCCAGAGGCATTCCATGCGAGAGATCGTACTTTTACGAAATGCGTAGGAGGTTTTACAGTATCATAGCAAGGAGGATTAAATGATAGAGTGTAACAAATGTAAAGCACAGGTAAATCTTAAAGTGAAAGAGGAACGTATACCAGGAACGGAGTTGGATGCTCAGTATATTCAGTGTGAAGAATGCAAAAAGAAATATATCGTTTTACTGAAAGACGGCAAGACAAAAGCAATGCTGCTACGCGCCAAGAACATGCAGGCCAGATACAGACGGATGTACGGGAGAAAGAACGTTGCGGAGGTGGAAGCATACAGAAAGCACATGGAGAATTACCAGAGAACAATACAGAGGTATCAGCTGCAGCTGAGAAACAATAACAAGAACCTGATAAAAGACTATCTGTAACTGCGGTACTCGCAGGACAATATAAGTGATATATTGATAGCGTGGTATAAAGATAAACCGCACGATAATTCCCCTCGAGGAGAGCTTGCAAACAGCAGGCTCTCTTTTTGGTTAGGAGGACACAATGACACAGCAGGAGATAGAGTTCGCGAGGTGGTGCGTGGCGAATGATATACACAGGTTCTATGTGTGGGGCAGATGGAAGCAGGTCCGGCAGCAGGTGTTGGACATGGATCACAACGAATGTCAGAGGTGCAAAGAGCAGCACAAGTATACTGCAGCTACGACAGTGCATCATGTGAACTATGTCAAACGGCATCCGGAGATGGCTCTGGACATCTGGTATGAATGGCATGGAACCCGTAAAAGAAATCTGATAAGCCTATGCCATGACTGCCACGAGGCGGTGCATGGATACAGGAAAACGAAACGCCAGGAACCGCTGACAGAGGAGCGCTGGGACTGACTCCCCCCGTCGGAAAATTTGCAATTTTTGGCGGCCGGCCGGAGACCGGTGGGTGGCCTCGACAAATCCGGGAAAAGTCGCACATGATGAAAAATAAAAAAATAGGGGTGAAAAAATGGCCGAAAAAAAAGCGGATATATTAGAAAGCTTAAAAGAGCAATTGCGAAAAAAACAGGCGGATATATCTGTATTTAATGACCTTTTAGACGACTATATGACCCTCTATGATGTCAAAAAGAAGCTGAAAGCCGATATCAAAAAGCGTGGCGTGACATACGAAACTATGTCCGCAAGCGGCAAGGCGAAGATCGTGAAACAGAATCAATCCGTCAAGGACCTTGTAGCTGTTAACAAGCAGATGCTTATGATTCTGGACAAGCTGGAACTGACAACAAAAGAAACGATCAAGGGGGATGATGATGAGGAATTGTGATCCACGTATTGAGGCGTTCATGGAAGCCGTCGAGTCTGAGAAGATCGGGTCTTCCAGGGATGTTAAAGCGCTGGTATCACATGTCCGAAAATGTTTTGAAACCGAAGACATATATGTAGACAGCGAGCAGTTGACGAAATACATCGGGATCGCTAAGTATTTCCCGTTCGAAACGCTGTTTCCCTGGCAGATCTTTGTAGTAGGACTACATGATTGTACATACTGGAGAGTGTCAAAAACACCGCGCTGGCCGGATCTGTTCTGTATGTTAGGACGAGGAGCCGGAAAAGACGGTACGATCGCCTGGGAAGCTGCCTGTTTGGTAAGTCCGTACAACGGAATCCGCGCATATGACGTTGATATATGCGCAAACAACGAGGACCAGGCACTGAGACCGCTGAAAGATGTGGTTGAGGCCCTGGAAATGCCAGAACATACAAAAAAACTGAAAAAGTTTTACAAATGGAGTTCTGAAAAGGTTGTTGGTATAAAAACAAATTCAACGATTCTGGGAAGAACGAACAACCCGTCCGGAAAAGACGGTATGCGTTCGGGCTTGGTGGTATTTAACGAGATACACCAGTACCAGGATTACAAGAATATCGAGGTATTTACGACAGGTTTAGGAAAGAAACCACATCCGCGCCGGTCCTATTACACAACCCAGGGAGACGTAAGAGAGGGACCTCTGGACGATATTCTTGAAACAGCGGAGGAGATCCTTTTCGGAGATATGCCGGATAACGGCCTGCTGCCGTTTATCTGCCGCCTGGACAGCAAGGAAGAAGTACACGACGAAAAGAACTGGGAGAAAGCAAACCCATCCCTGCCGTATCTTCCGACGCTTATGGGCGAGATCCGGAAAGAATACCGGGATTGGCTTGTACATCCAGAACGCCTCTCCGCGTTCATGACGAAGCGAATGAACATTCCGTCAGGATCAGTCGAGATAAAAGTCTGTTCGTATGAAAAAATTAAGCTCACAAACAGAGAAATCCCGGATCTGGACGGACGGATCTGCACATGCGGAATTGACTTTTCAAAGATCACGGACTTTGTTTCCGTGAATTTGCATTTCAGAGACGAAAATAACCGGTATGACATCAATCATTCCTGGTTATGCAAACAGTCAAAGGATATTCCGAGGATAAAAGCGCCGCTTGCAGAGTGGGAAAGAAGAGGACTATTGACGATTATTGACGACGTAGAAATACATCCGGAGGTAATCGTTGATTATATCCAGCTTGCAATGACGCAGTATTGCATCAAGGGCGTCGCAATAGACGATTTCCGTTACGCATTGCTGGCAGGAGCGCTCAGAGAGATCGGATTCGACGCAAAAGTATACAAAAACCTGAAACTTGTAAGGCCGTCGGATGTCATGAGAGTCGCGACAGTAATAGATAGCTGCTTCGCGAATGATTATTTCATCTGGGGCGACAATCCGGTCCTTAGATGGGGAACGAATAACACGAAGATGGTCCAGTACGGAAGAAAGCCAGGGAAAAAGGATGATGCAGACATAGGAAATTATGTGTACGGGAAAATTGAAGCGAAAAGCAGAAAGACAGACCCGTTCATGGCACTTGTCGCATCTATGACCATAGAGGACATGATCCCGTATGCAGCAGCTGCAGAGCTGCCAGACATCGGCGTAATGATTTATTGAAAGGAGGTGAGGCAGAAATGGGGTTTTCATTCCGAAACCTGATCCGGGGAAAACCAGATCAGGAAGAAAAAGAACCCGAACAGTCAATTGAAAATGTTGAACGTTTCGAAATTACAGACAATCCGATTGAAAACATAGTAGCAGAGATATATCTGAGAGAACTTGCTTTTCAAAGAGCAATTCAGATCATTGCGAAACTGCTTGCGAAATGTGAGATTCGTACATTCCTAAATAGTGAGGAGATATTCCGGGACGAATACTACGTCTGGAACATTGAACCGAACCGAAATCAAAATAAGCAGCAGTTTTTTGACAAGCTGGTTGAAAAGATGTTCCGCAACAATGAGGCCCTGATCGTTGAGGGTATAGACGGACAGATCTATGTGGCGGACTCTTTCTGCACGAACAGAAATGCATTGTATGGGAATACATACAGCCAGGTTACTGTTGATGATTATACGTTTTTACGGACATTCAGATCGGCGGACGTTATGTACTTAAAGCCGAACTGGAAAAATGTAAATACAGTGCTGCAGGGACTATATGGATCTTACTCGAAACTGATCCAGTATGGTTCCAAGAATTTCCTGAAATCTCATGGATCAAAAGGGATTCTGGACATATCGACAGTAGCGCAGAACTCAAAGAATTTCAGCAAAGACCTTGAAAAATTGATGAATGAGTATTTCAAGACGTTTTTCGAAAGTGAAAACGCAGTGCTGCCGTTATTTGACGGTTATACATTCACTGAGGCGAAAAACGCAAAGAATTACAACGAGACAACGACGCGAGATATCAAAGCACTGTATGATGATATATTTGATTTTACGGCGCGTGCGTTCGGAATCCCGCCGTCAATTCTGAAAGGCAATGTACAGGACAACAGCAAGGCAATAGACGAATTACTGACCGTTACACTGGATCCGCTTGCAGAGTCCCTGGCAACAGAGATCAATCGCAAGCGCTACGGAAAAGCAGTCCTGAAAGGCAGCAGATGTATGGTTGATACGTCGCATGTTAAGCATGTAGACCTGTTTAGCAATGCAACTCAGATCGACAAGCTGGTGCAGTCCGGAACACATACGATCAACATGATCTTGCGTGCGCTGGGACAGCCGCAGATCAACGAGAACTGGGCGGATCAGCATTTTATCACAAAGAACTATGGAACCGTTCAAAATGTTTTACAGGATATAGAGGGAGGTGGAGAAAGTGCCAAAGATGGAAACACAGAATAAAACTAATTTCTGCTTTAAGCAGGCGGCAGATCCGGCGACGCATCTGCTTTACATCTATGATGATGTATCTGCCTATGGCGAATTTGACTGGAAAACCTGGTCATATGCAGAAAGCGAGACATCTGCGAAGTATTTCCGCGATCAGCTGGCCGCAATCCCGGCAGAGCACACGATTGAGTTGCATATCAACAGTAATGGCGGATCTGTAAAAGAGGGTGTTACAATTTACAACCTTTTAAAGCAGTCCGGAAGCCATGTAAAAGGAATCGTGGACGGCGTTGCATATTCCGTCGCGTTCGTTATATTGCAGGCGTGTGATGAAAGAATCATGGGAGTAGGAACAACAGCTCTGATTCATGAGCCATGGGTTACAGCATCCGGAAACGCCAGGGAACTGAGAAAGACAGCGGACGATCTGGACGTGCTTACAGCAAGCAATCGCAAGATCTTCCTAGAACGCTCGAATCTGGATGAACAGCAGCTCGCGGACATGATGACCGCAGAAACATTCCTGACACCGGAGGATTGTCTGCAGTACGGCCTGATCGACAAGGTAGAAGATTACGGACATGCTCCGGAGGACGATACAACCAGAGAGGAGATGCAGAAACGTCTCCAGGAAGTTGTGCAGCATATGAATGACACAAAGTCATTCAGAGAACAGTTGAAACTTATGCAGAGCAGCCAGAAACCGCCAGCAGATCCAAAAGAGCCACCACACACACTGCAGGGATTCTTGCAGGGATTCAAAAAAGGAGAATAAAATGAAAAACAGAGATTTTATCGCGTTGAAAAGAGGGGAAATCCTCAACAAAATGAATGCAGCAGTTGCAGCAAATGACGCAGAAGCGTTTACAGAGGTGTTCCTGGAACTCTGCCAGGATATTGAACAGAACGTGCTGGAAGAAGCCAAAGAGCTGATGAACCAGAACGATGTGAACGTGCTTGCACAGAGAGGCGTTCGCCAGCTCACAAGCGCAGAAAGAGAATACTACGAAAAAATCATTGATGCAATGAAATCCCAGGATCCGAAACAGGCACTCAATAACATCGAGACTGTTTTCCCGGAAACAATCATCAATTCTGTTTTCGATGAACTTACAACAAATCACCCGTTACTGGCTAAAGTGAATGCAACAACTGTTTCCGGACTCACAAGAATGATGATGAACACAAACGGAGAACAGAAAGCAGCATGGGGAAAACTTACAAGTAAGATCATTGAGGAACTGACATCCGGATTCAAGGAAGTGGATGTAACTCAGGACAAACTTAGCGCATTCTTGCCAATTTCTAAAGCTATGCTGGATTTAGGACCGGCATGGTTAGATAAATACGTGCGTGAGGTACTCACAGAAGCCCTTGCAAATGGACTGGAGTATGGAATCGTAAACGGAACCGGAAAAGATCAGCCAATCGGAATGACTCGCCAGGTAGGAGACGGGGTGACAGTTGTATCCGGGGAATATCCGGAGAAAGAACCGATCAAGATCACTGCTATGAACATGATCCAGCTTGGAAACATTACATCAATCATGGCACGAAACAGCAAAGGCCAGGCAAGAGTAGTCAGCAACCTGATTATGCTTGTAAATCCGGTAGATTACTGGAAAAGAGTGCTCCCGGCAACTCGCGCAATGACTCCGGACGGCGTATACGTTTCAACACTTCCAATTCCGGTAGAAATTATTCAGTCAGCAGCAGTTAAAGAGGGAACAGTCACATACGGCATGGGAGACAAGTATTTCCTTGGAGTCGGCATGGCTAAAAACGGAAAAATCGAATACTCTGACGAGTACAGGTTCCTGGAAGACGAAAGAGTCTATCTTATCAAAGCATACGCTCACGGATTCGCCCTGGATAATAATGCTTTTGTCGTTCTTAACATCGAAAACCTGCAGCCGGTTCGCTTCGAGGTAGTAAGCAAAGTAGAGGAACACGTAGACAATGCACTTTTAGCAGACTTAAAAATCGGCGGTCTGACACTGACTCCGAAGTTTGACGCAAGTACAGAAAGCTACACTGTTACAACAACCGCCGCAACAAATACAATCACTGCATTCCCGGAATCAGCAACCGCAGACATTGAGATCAAAGTAGGAGCAACACAGGTGACAAACGGCGGAAAAGCAACCTGGAACAGTGGATCCAATACAGTAACCGTTAAAGTGACAGATGGAGAGCAGACAAAGACCTATACTGTAACCGTCACAAAAGAATGATGAGGTGAAATGCTATGTCAGAAAATGAGCTTTCAACACTTCTCGAAGAGGTCAGAAATTACCTGGACATCACCTGGGACGATCCGAAAGGAGACGAAAAACTCATAGGGATGATAAAGCGCGGCATGGCATCATTATCCGGAGTGTTAGGAGAGTGTGATTTCCTGGGGGACACCCAGGAAAAAGCACTCCTTTTTCAGCTGGTAATGTATGAACGCTCTGGAGAACGGCAGCAGTTTTGGATAAATTATAAAAGTGAGATCATAAGCCTGCAGATAGCGAAAAAGGTGGATGAATATGCCGAGGATCAAAAACAAACAGTTTGAAACCTTTACAGACGGAGTGCTGAGTATCTGCAATGTAGAAGAAAGAACAATCACATACACAAAACTGAAAGGCATACGTTTCGGAAGCCGTACGATCGGAGAACGGCGTTATTTTGACGCGCAGACAGCAGGAAACAAGCTGTCAAAGCTCTTGAGCATTCCGGCGGAAGTTTTGAACCGGGAAAACATAGAAGTCCTGGACGTGGTTGTTATTGACTCTCAAAGTGGATGGCTCTGGGATCCTTTTGATTTCGAAAGAGATGAAATAAACGAACACAATCCGGCTCAATACAAAATCGTACAGATTCAGGAGAAATTTGATGCCACACCGCCTGCAGTATATTTGTCACTGGAAAAAATTGTGCAGCTTTACACAGACAGGAGACCGGATCGTGAGTAACAGCATCAGAATTGATGATCTGGCAGCAGAGATCAATAGCCTCGTTGAAGACTACGGAAAACATTGCGCTGCGACAACAAAAGAATGCGTGAACAATGTAGCAAAAAGGACAGTTGCAAAGCTGAAACAAAATTCTCCGGTAGCAACCGGAAAATACAAAAAAGGATGGAAGAAGACCGTAGTAAAAGAGAACGCTACAAGCCTGATCGTGGCGATCCACGATACAAAATACTCCCTGGTGCATCTGCTGGAGAAAGGACACCAGAAACGGGGCGGAGGAAGAGTGGCAGCAATTAAACATGTAGAGCCTGCGGAACAGGCAGCAATTGCAGAACTGGAAAAGGAGATCGCATCAAAGTTATGATGTCAGCTGAACAGATCAAAAACATGTTAAGCGAGGTGGGACTGCCTTATGAGTACGATCATTTTACAACTCATAACTGGATAGAACCGCCTTTTCTCGTGTGGAGGATTCCAGAGAGCGACAATTTTGCCGCAGACGGAATCACATATGTAAAAATCGACGTCCTGAACATTGAATTATACTCAGACATTAAAGACTGGAATAATGAGAAAAAAGTTGAGGATATTCTTGAAAAGTACGGCATTGCATACCAGAAGACAGAATCATATCTTGAGTCTGAAAAAATGTATGAAGTCCTGTACGAAATGGAGGTATAAAAATGTCTAAGAACAAAGACAACAAAGTTAAATATAACATTAAAAATGCACATTATGCAGTACAGAAAGAAGACGAAGAGGGGACAATTTCATTCGAAACTCCGGTACCGATTAAAGGTGCCGTATCCGTGTCATTTGATGCAAACGGAGATATAACCCCGTTCTATGCCGATGGAATCCAGTACTATGTATCCGCTGCGAATAACGGATACGAGGGCGATGCGGAATTTGCACTGATTCCGGATCAGTTTAGAGAGGATATTCTGAAAGAACAGAGAGACGAAAAAGGCGTGCTGCATGAGGTTTCCGACTCTGGAGATACACAGAAATTTGCATTCCTGTTCGAATTTGACGGAGACCAGAAAGCGACCAGAAGAGTGCTCTATAACTGCACCGCAACAAGACCGTCAATCGAATCAGAGACAAAAGAAGAGAATGTTGAACCGGGAACAGAGACAATTACGATCAGCAACAGTCCGCTGGCAAATGGCCGCGTAAAAGCTCAGACAACCGTTGACACAGACAAAACAGTATACGACGGATGGTATAAGACTGTATACTATCCAGAAACTATCACGGCAGCAACTCAGAGTGTTGCGGAAACTCAGGCATCTGGTAAGAAAGTAACAGTGGGAGAACAAAGATGATTAAAACAATCAACATTGACGGGAAAGATGTGCTTTTTGCAGCAACTGCAGCAATTCCGAGAATTTACCGCATCCAGTTTCACAGAGATATTTTTCAGGACATGGCAAAAATTGAAAAGTCCGTGAAGAAATCCCAGGACAACCAGAAAGAAAACGAGGTGTCCGAGTCGGACATCCCTATTGAAGATTTAGAGATGTTCGAAAACGTAGCTTTCGTGATGGCAAAACATGCAGCACAGAAAAAAGACCAGGAGTTTCCTGAGGATGTCTACGACTGGCTGGATCAGTTCGACACATTCTCTATTTACGAGATTCTCCCGGAGATTGTAAAACTCTGGAATCTTAATACACAGACACAGGCAGAAGCAAAAAAAAACTTCGACCAAGTAGCCGGGAAATGACAACAGCGCTATTCCTCCTTAGATGCGCACAGACCGGAATCAGCATCCAGGATTTAGACCTGCTCACAGTAGGTCTGGTCCTGGATATTTTTACGGAAAAAATCAACGACGACTATAAGTGGCCAAAGATGGCAACACAGGAGGATATGGACAGATTCTAAGGGCGGAGGTGATAATGCTTGTCCAAAGGCCGCGACATAAGGGGACTCACTATTGAGATCGGCGGCGATACCACAGGACTACAAAAATCACTTAAAAATGTAAATACAGAGATCAAGACAACACAGGCGCAGCTAAAGGACATAAACAATCTTTTAAAGCTGGACCCGACGAACACAGAGTTACTGCAGCAGAAGCAGAAAGCTCTTGCAGATGAGATCAGCAGCACAAAAGAGAAGCTGGAAGCCTTAAAGACTGCAGAACAGCAGGCGCAACAGCAGTTTGTGGAGGGGAAGATTTCCCAGGAGCAGTATGACGCTCTCAAACGAGAGATCATAGCAACAGAGGAAAGTCTGAAATCCCTGGAGACAGAGGCAAAAAATGCGCCTACTCAGATGCAGCAGTCTATTGATGGACTGAATACAAAAATAAAGACAACACAGACAGAACTCAAAGAAATTGACAAGCTGTTAAAGCTGGATCCGACAAACACGGAACTACTGCAGCAGAAACAGAGAGCGCTGTCTGATGAAATTGGAAATACAAAAGACAAGCTGGAACTCCTGAAAAGACAGGAGCAGGAAGTACAGCAGCAGTTCGCGGAGGGAAAAGCCTCTCAGGAACAGTACGACGCGCTCAAGCGTACAATTATAGAGACAGAAGAAAGTTTGAAGTCTCTTGAGAATACAGTCGGATCAGGATCTGCAAAACTGGCCCAGATTTCCACGGAAGCCGGGAAAATAGGGGAGAACCTGACAACCGCAGGAGAAAAAATGCTCCCGGTTACGGCGGCGATTACCGGAATCGGAACCGCTGCGGTTAAAACGGCAGCAGACTTCGATAGTTCGATGTCGAATGTAGCTGCTATTTCTGGATCCTCTGCAGAGGATATGGATAAGCTGCGAGAACGTGCGCGAGAGATGGGCGCACAGACAAAATTCTCCGCAAAAGAAGCCGGAGACGCTATGGGTTACATGGCCATGGCAGGATGGGACGCACAGCAGATGTACGACGGCCTCCCAGGAATCATGAACCTTGCAGCAGCCAGTGGAGAAGATCTTGCAACGACATCGGACATCGTAACGGATGCACTTACTGCGTTCGGAATGGAAGCAGAAGACAGCTCGCATTTTGCGGACGTATTAGCGCAGGCATCGTCCAGCGCAAACACAAATGTCGCCTTAATGGGAGAAACATTCAAATACATTGCGCCGGTCGCGGGCGCGCTTGGATATAGTGCCGAAGATGCGGCGGTTGCTATTGGTCTTATGGCTAACAGCGGAATTAAAGCGTCTCAGGCAGGTACGCAGCTGCGATCGTCCTTGACGAATATGATTAAACCGTCAAAGGATGTCGGGGACGCAATGGAAAAATGGGGATTCTACGCGACGGAAGCTGCCACAACAATAGACCAGAGCAAAATTGACAAGCAGATGGTCAGAGTGCAAAAAGCATCTCTGGCAGCAGAAAAAGCACAGCAGAAATACAATGACGCTGTTTCAAAATATGGGGCAGACTCAACAGAGGCGTCAAATGCAGCGGCCACACTGGAGATAAAACAGACAGAGCTTGCAAATGCGAATGAAACCCTGTCTCAGCTGCAGGAGGGAACAACTGCGAATGTAAGACTGTATAACAAAGCGTTGCAGAACGAAGACGGCAGTATGAAGTCGTTGCGCGAAACCATGGATTTTTTGCGTGAAACCATGGGCGGAATGACAGAAGCAGAACAGACGCAGGCAGCGACGGCCATTTTCGGAAAAGAAGCCATGAGTGGAATGCTCGCGATCATCAATTCTTCGGATGAAGATTATCAGAAACTTATTAAGAACATTGATAATTGCGACGACGCAGCTCAAAACATGGCGGAAACCATGCAGGACAACCTCTCTGGACAGATTACAGCTTTACAGAGTGCTCTGCAGGAGTTGGCAATTGCGTTCGGTGAGATTTTAATGCCGTATATCAGAAAAGCAGTTTCAGTGATCCAGGATTTCGTGAAGAAGCTAAACGGAATGAGCGAGGGACAGAAAAAGATAGTCGCGACAATTGCGCTGATTGTGGCCGCGATCGGACCGTTGCTCATAATGATCGGGAAAGTTGCGACCGGAATATCTGCAATTACGGGACTGTTTTCTAAGATGAAAACATTGACAACGATAACGAGCATACTTGGAAAAGTAAAAGGAGCTTTTACAGCTCTGTTCGGCGTTATAGCTGCAAACCCGGTTATCGCAGTCATAGCCGCGATCGTAGCCGCGCTAGTGCTGCTGTACACAAAATGTGAATGGTTCCGTGACGGTGTAAATGCTGTTATACAAAAGATAGTATCATTTTTCACCGAGACAATACCGCAGGCATGGAGCACATTAATGGAATTTCTCTCAGGAGTTCCGGAATGGTGGTCCGGGATCTGGCAGCAGGTATCGGATTTCTTTGTAGGAATCTGGAATGGGATCATAACATTCTTTACGGTAACAATACCGCAAGCCTGGGATAGTGTTACTACATTCTTTGCAGGCATTCCGGCGTGGTGGTCTGGGATCTGGCAGCAGGTATCAGATTTTTTTACGAACATCTGGACAACCATGATGCAGAATCCGGTTATATCTGGAGTCGTAACAACGATCACAACATTGTGGCAGAATGCAGTCACTACACTGCAGGGAATCTGGCAAGGTCTTGTCACTATTGCGCAGGGCGCCTGGGAGTTGCTGAAAAATACAATTCTCGCGCCGGTCATTTTACTGATCGACCTGGTAACAGGAAACTTCGAGAAGTTAAAAACAGACGCAACAAACATCTGGACAAACATCCAGAACGCTGCAAAGACAATATGGACCGGTATCAAGCAGGTAATTTCAACACTTGCGCAGGGACTTGTTACTGCAGTAACAACGATGTTCACAGGATTCAAGAACACCTTATCACGGATCTGGACCGCTGCATCTCAGGCAGCGTCAAAAGCCTGGACATCAATCAAAAATTTTGTTGTAAACGCGGCAGAAAATTTGAAAGAGAGAGCATCAGACTCAATTCAGACTCTGAAAGAGAATGCGTCAGAATACTGGGACAATATCAGGTCAAACACTTCGGAAACCTGGCAGAATGTCAAGGAAACCGTTATAGACTACGCGAGAAACATGAAAGACTCAGCAGTAGAAACATTCAGAAGCGTAGTATCAGGAATATCCAGCGCACTGTCTGGCGTGTATTCAGCAGTCGTGAATGGATTCTCCGGAGCAATCGGTTACATTACAAGCCTGCCAGGACAGGCGATCAGATGGGGGCAGGATTTCGTGAACGGAATCGCAAACGGGATCCGCAGCTGCATAGGAAATGTCACATCTGCAGTATCAAGTGTAGCCAACACAATCAGATCATGGCTGCATTTCTCAAGACCGGATGAGGGACCGTTGCATTATTATGAAGACTGGATGCCAGACTTTATGCAGGGACTCGCAATCGGAATTGAAAAAAGCCGTGGACTGGTAACGGATGCAATGAAAGACGTACAGATGAGTCTGCAACTGGATACAAGCTCACTGAAAGACGCAAGTGATCCGAGCAAAACGGATTTCGCTGGAATTACCGGCATGTTAACACAGCTCATCCAGGTAATGAGCGCCGGACAGGATATTTATTTTGACAACCGCGAATGGGCTGGAAAACTTGCTCCGGCGATCAATAATGAACTTGGAAGAATAGCAAGGGAGGCAGCTTACAGATGAACAATGTATTGACAATAAAAGCAACGATCACTGTTGAAAGTTCTGGGAAAGTTATAGATACATTAGCAGACTGGGGCTGCGCAATTGGAAACAATGATTACATCGGGGAACCGGAGGTAGAGACGTATTTCATCGACGTCCCAGGAACTGACGGTTTCCTGGACGGATCAGAAGCGATCACAGGCAGACCGGTATATAAATCAAGAGAAATTGATATTCTGTTCGGCGGTAAGAAGCCGCGCGAAGACTGGGACAGCTTTATTTCAAACATTCGAAACAGACTGCATGGGAAAAACATAAGGATAACATTTTCGAACGATCCGGCATATTATTGGACCGGAAGAGCATATATAACAGATTTTGACCGGTCAAGAGAGATCGGTCAATTTCATTTAAGTGTGCCGAAAGCAGATCCTTATAAATATTCGCTTGCAGACTCAACAGAGGAATGGCTCTGGGATCCGTTTGACTTCGAAACCGGAGTGATAGATCAGGGAGCTGGGATCACAATATCCGGATCAGGATCATACACAGTATATTCCGGAGACGTTGCGATTGTTCCGGTGCTGAATGTAAAAAGCATTGGATCAACAGGATTAAAGGTGACAGCGTGTGGAGAGACCTACACTCTGACACTGGGGAGGAATCGCTTTCCGGATATCGTAGTATACGGATCTGATGTAACACTTGAATTTACCGGATCAGGAACACTGGACATTGTTTACAGGAGGGGATCATTGTAATGTACAAAATTAAATTAGATGGTAAGATCCTGTATTATCCAGGTGACCGGGAGGCAGCAGTTATCAATCCGGAGCTGGACCTGCAGACAGGATATGCAGGAGAGTTAACCTTAAAAGTACCGGCTTTAAATCCTCTGTACAATGATATTCACAACAGAAAAAGCATGATTTCAGTGTACAGAGATAAAACAGAAATCTTTTACGGAGAAGTCCGTACAAGAGAAAAAGACCGGTTTAAAAATCAACCGATTAAAGCAACCGGAGTGTTGTCGTTCCTGGCAGATACGATTTTGCCGCAGCAGGAATGGCACGACATGTCGCCCAGGGAAATGTTAGACGCGTGGTTGCAGCTGCACAACAATCAGGTTGAGGACAGAAAGAAAATCTATATTGGGGTTGTTACGATCCATGATAGCAACGATTCCCTGTACAGGATAACTGACAGAGAAAACACCCTTGAAGCGATCAGGGAGAAACTGGTTGATCGCCTGGGCGGATACCTGAGACTCAGACACGAAGACGACAAGCTATACCTTGACTGGATAAATATACAGGAATATGGCAAGTATTGCGAACAACCGATTCAATTCGGAGAGAACCTGCTTGATTACTCAGAGACAATGACTGCCGACGATGTTATCACGGCGTTAATTCCATTGGGAGCTGCAATTGAGGAAGATCTGGACGAAAACGCATCTGAATTTGAACGCCTTGAAAAGAATGTGGACATTACATCCGTAAACGACGGAAAAGACTACATATACAGCAAAGAGGCGGTAGAAAGTTTCGGATGGGTGTGGAAAACAGAGAAGTGGGACGATGTAGCAACGCCAGCGAACCTCCTGAAAAAAGCAACAGAATATCTGACGACACAGCAGTATGAGAACCTTGTCATTTCCCTGACTGCAGTGGATTTGTCATTGTTTGGCCAGGATTATGATTCTTTTGATATAGGAGACCGTGTGCTCTGCAATGCAATTCCGTATGGAATGAAAAAAGTATTGCCGGTTATGGAAATGAAAATCCCATTGCAGCAACCAGATCAGGCGCAGTTGACACTGGGAGAAAATCTGCAGCAGTCTTTCACAGATCAGACTACTGGGACATTTACTCAGATCCGGCAGGAAACAACAGAGGCCGGAAGAGTTCAAGCGTCTTGGATGAAATCCGCAATTGATAATCTTACGAAACAAATGACGGGAGCAAAAGGCGGATACAAACTCACAGAATTTGATGAAAACGGTCTCTGGCTTCGGGATCTGTACATGGATGCACCGGACAAAGAACAGGCAACAAATATACTACAGATAAATAAAAACGGAATCGGCGGATCTCACAATGGATATAACGGCCCGTACACGATCGGAATGACACTGGATGGCCAGATTATAGGAGAGAGAATCCTTGCCGGTTCTGTTAAAACAGAAGCACTCTCAACAGAGTGCAAAAACTACATTGAAACCAAAATATCAGATGGAGACTCTGCAAATAAAACAGCGATTCTGAAAGAGGTCACAACATCCCTGGAAGCCATGGACGGAAAGATAACTCTTTCTGTTTCGAGTTTGGAGCAGCAGCTGGAGAGAAAATCCGGAAACTGGTACGGAAATTATGAACCAACATCCGAAAACAATCCGGCATCTGCCTGGACGACAGACGAATTGAGGCAGGAACACGAAAGAGATCTCTTTTTCAATACCACAACCGGCTATGCTTATCAGTATCAGAAAAATGACAGTAATGAGTATGGATGGGTAAGGGTAAAAGACAAGGATATTGAAGCAGCTCAGAGCACAGCAGAATCTGCACTTTCAAAAATCGAGGTCCAGGAGGGACTTATAACCGCGGAGGTGTCCAGGGCAAAAGGGGAAGAGGAAAAGCTCAGATCAGCGATCACAATGACTGAGACAAATATTCTTTCGACGGTATCGAAAACATATACAACGCAAGAGATGGCAAACAAGCTCTACGCAGATGCAGTCCAGGAGGGCCAGACAGCTGCAGATAATGCGGAAAAGAATGCAAAAGACGATACCGATACAAAACTGAAAAACTATTCCACAACAGTTGAAATGAATAGCGCGATCAGTCAGGCAGCAGACAGCATTACGCTGGAAGTGTCTAAAACATACGCCACAACTGGACAGCTAGAAGAAAAGTACATGGACGCGGTAAAAACCGGTCAGACGGCAGCAGACACCGCTGAAAGCAATGCCATGAAAGCCGGCCAGACTGCCGCAGATCAGGCAGAAAAGAACGCAAAAGCTGACACCGATACGAAGCTGTTGAACTATTCAACCACATTGGAGATGAACAGCGCAATCAAACAGGCAGCGGACAGCATTTCTCTGGAAGTATCAAAAACATATACAACAACCGTGGAAACAGAAGAAAAATACAATGCAGCGGTAAAAGCTGGCCAGGATGCTGCAAACACCGCGGAAAGCAATGCCACAAAAGCCGGCCAGACAGCTGCAGATAATGCGGAAAAGAATGCAAAAGACGATACAGATGAAAAGCTGAAAAGTTATTCCACAACAGAACAAATGACGGCAGCTATTAAAATGGCGACAGATAATATTACTCTTGAAGTAACTACGGTACGCCAGGCAGTGTCGGAGAAAAACGGTAATTTCTACGGGAGTAAAATACCGACAACATCAAATGAACCAGCGTCCTCCTGGACAAGCGACGATTTAAAGTCGCTGCACATAGGAGATATTTACTATGATATCACAACCGGATATGCGTACAGATATACATATAAGGTTCCTGGATTAAAGATCACATTTTCATCAGACTCCAGAACGGAAAGCGTAAATTATGATTATGTAAAGATTTATTACAGTGATAACGGAACAATGAAACTTGCAGCGAAGCTGGGAGGAACTGACATTGCTGGTGCATCTGTTTTTGTTCCATCCTCAGAATTTTATGTGTACTGGCATACAGACGGTTCAAGCGATAGCTTCTACGGTTTCGCTATAGCGTCAGTTACCGGAACAACCGGAGAAACATCAGGAGCAACAATTGAGAGTTTGCCGAGTTACACTGCAACTGAACTGACAAAAGGGACATATCCAGAAAGTCCGAATCATGGAAGCTACGGAAACAATATAAATCTGCTATGGAAATGCTCCGGAACAACATCAGGAAGCAAAACGGCATCCTGGGAAAGAATCCAGGATCAGGATATTAGTGTTGCAAAAGCCCAGGCAGATGCAGCACAGACAACAGCAAACACTGCAAAGAATACAGCTGACACCGCAAAAAGTACGGCCGAAACTGCAATATCCAGGATCACAGTTGCAGAAAACTCGATCACGTCAGAGGTTTCCCGTGCGAAAGGTGCGGAAAGTACTCTCAGCTCCCGAATCACGCAGACAGAGACGGAAATAGAGTCGAAAGTATCTGCTGGAGAAATTGCATCATCAATCAACCAGACTGCACAGTCGGTAAAGATTAATGCGTCGAAAATAGATTTCAACGGAATTGTAACGGCGAACAGTTATTTTAAAATTTTGACAGATGGTTCAATGGAATGCATTAGCGGCAAAATAGGCGGATTTTGGATTGATTCAACTAGCCTGTATGCATATGCGACAGGAAACTACAAAATGGAAATAAATTCGTCTGAAAAGAAACTGAAAATATCAGACGGTTCAGTTTATCAGATTGCACACAAAGGAACAAATAGAAATACGGTAGTAATTGGAGGAGCTACTACAACAGCACTGTTTGGCGATATTGATTGCGGTGATGGTGCTTTTGACCACATCAAGACGCGATCAATAACAGCCACAACAGCATCAAACTTCAACGCTATTTCATCATCGTCAATTATAACTGCAAGTGGAAAGATAAAGTCGAGTTCACATATCGAAGCGTCAGGACATTTCTATAACACTGGATCCGGAAATGATCTTTCAGACTTGAGTGTCAGAGGAACTAAGAAAAGAATATTTGACACAAAAGACTATGGAATGCAGGCGTTTTATTGTTATGAGATGGCATCACCTATTTTTGGAGATATCGGAAAAGCTACGATATCAAATGACGGAACTTGCCTGATTGACCTTGATGATATTTTCCAGGAATCCGTAAATGCAGAGATTACATATTATGTATTTCTGCAGAAAGAAAGTAACGGGGACTGCTGGGTGGAAGAAAAAGAACCGACTCATTTTGTGGTAAAAGGCACGCCAGGGTTAAAATTTAGTTTCGAGATAAAAGCAATGCAAACAAATTATGAACACATGAGATTTGCAGATGCAAGCGAAACAGCATACGACAGAGCTGTCGAGGAACTTGATTTTGATTATGCAGCGGAAGAGATAGAAATATCCGAGCCGGATTATGAAACTGAACTAGAAAATGACAGAGTAACCATCATTAATCAAATGGAGGCAGCAGCATGAAAAAAGTACTGACAAGTTTTATGAATTTATCAACCGGAGAGGGCAGCAGAATCGCATTCACTTATTCCGAAGTTGACGAAGATACCGGAAACATTATTAGCCAGAATAACAAAGGAAACTTTCTGGTGATGAACACAGAAGTACAGGGTCACTTGGATGCAATTAAAGAATATATTGCAACAGCACATTTGAAATAGGGAGGGACAAAAAATGAGCGAAGTTAGCAAAGAAACAGAAAGAAGCATGAAAGAAGATACACCAGAAGAGAAAAAGGTGTCCGATTCGGACACCTCAGAAGTACTTCCGCTTGGAGCAATCCTGGACAAGAAAACAGAAGAACTTCGGAGCGTGATATTTAAAGAAATGGTGCAGGGCGGAATTCCTGCCTCATTAATGGATTATATGCTCACATCTATTCTTGCAGAGGTAAGAGATCTTAAAGCAAAGGAATACTCAAAACGCATTATCGGTAAGGAGGAGCAAACGTGGCTGATGTAAAGAAATATACGGATCAGATCGCAAAGGCCCAGAAAGGCAGAGACGTCCGTGATTCAATCGTCAATGCGATCAATGCGGTATCAGACGAAAACAACGAATACAACCAGGTAAAATCGGATATTCTTGCGGCACAGTCTGATATTGCAGAGAAAGTGGCAAAGAACGAACAGACAGAGCAGACATTTGCAGCAGATGTAAAAAAAGCGGAAGAATTAAAACAGGGACTTGATACAGACATCACCCAGGGAAACACTCTCAAGAGTCAGCTGGATACTGCAGTTAAAACGGCAGACACCAGTAAAAAGAACCTGGACGCGTCAAACACAACTGCCGGACAGACCAAAACTGCTTTAGATGGATCAGTCAGCACCGCGCAGACTTTAAAACAGGGCCTTGACTCAGATATTACTCAGGGGACAACACTGAAAACCGGTTTAGAATCTGATATCACCCAGGGAACAGCTCTCAAGAGCCAGCTGGATGCTACTGTTTCTACTGCGAATACAACAAAGAAAAATTTAGATGATTCCAACATGGCAGCAGGCAAAACCAAGACCGCCCTGGATACATCAAACACAACAGCAACCAAAACAAAAACAGATCTGGATGCAACAAATAAGACCGCAACCGAAACAGATGCAACATTGAAAAAAACAATTGCTGATATGGATGATCCGCAGACAGAAGTGGGTGCGATCATAGAGTCCGCAAAAACCGAAGCTAAAAAAGCAACGGAAGCCGCAGACGCTGCGACAGCTGCGACAAAAGCCTTGACAGCGCAAACAAATCACATAACATTTCAGATGAACTCCGAGGACGGAGGACTTGACATTGTTTATACAGAATAATTAGAACTTGTAGCAAACCTGCAGGTTCTTTTTATATACAAAAATAAAGGAGGAACAAACAGAAATGGCAACAGGAGACCAGACACTCATTAATTTCCCACGCGAAAGCACTATGAAAGAAATTTCACAGGCATTGCAGACAATGGCACTCACCCAGGCAGCAAACATGGAGAATTTATCAGACTGGGCGAAATTCAGCGGACTTTCCAGAAACGGGATGATTCCAAAGATTTTAAATTATGGAGATCAGATCCTCGAAAAATGGAAAGACACTACAGCAAATCAGGAATACGACTTCCCGTGGCAGTACACACATTCTGAAAATGTAGAGCTGGAGGACGGAGAAGTCATTCCAGGAACATTCCTGGAAGCACATTATACAACCCCGTTCGGATTACAGTTTAGTAACCGCGCATTCTTACGTTGTCCGGATGGACTGGCAGCAGGAACTTATCATTTGATGCTGCAGCAGAACTGGGGAAACAATGCGAAAGCAAACACATACTGGCAGTTTACTCTGACTAAAGACGTACCAACAGGCGGATCCGTATACGGATTTACACAAATGCCAGACGTTGCACCGAGTAACTGGAAAGCAACCTCTTACGCTGCAGATGGAATTACCACAATTGAAACCGTGGCAGTTACATCCGGATCAGACGGAACAGATCTGGGAACCATGCAGTACGCAACCAGAAACGGAAATCTTAACAGTATGCAGGAATCAGCATACGGCTGGAATCGCTGGAAATACTCAGCGGCCCGTCAGTGGCTCAATTCAACACAACCAAAGGGCAAATGGTGGACAAAACAGGACGACTGGGATATTGCACCGAGTCAGTTAGCCACAAAAGACGGTTTCCTCTGCGGAATGCCTGCGGATATGCTGGCAGCATTAAAGACGGTCAAAGTAACTACACTTGCGAACACGGTTAATGATGGCGGCGTGACAGATATCACATACGACAGAGTATTCCTTGCATCCATGTCTCAGATGAATGTCAACATGAGCAAAGAGGAGGGAACAGTTCACGAATACTGGCAGCGGAGAACAAATTCCAAAACACCAATTGAACCATGGAAAACCTATCCGATTATGATTAGATATTCAGCTGCGAACCACACATCACCTCAGAATGTGTTTTCTCGTTCAGCTAACCGTGGCAACGCTCTCGGCGTCATGTATGTGAGCACCAGTGGCATCGTCGGCAACACGTACGCATGGAACTCGTATGTGTATGCCCCGCTTGTCGTCGTATAATCAGCAATCAAATAATCCCTGCACCCACGGATGCAGGGATAGAAAGGAAAAGAAATGGCAGTTAAAGCAGGTGAGAGAAATGTACCGGACACACCGCAGAATAGACAGTTAAATGCAGTATGGTACGCAAGAGAGCTGGCGGTCTACACGATTCAGATCTGCAAGAATAAAAAGGTATTTCTTCCGGAATATCAATCTGCGCTCACGGACGATATTATCCGGACTGCGAAAGACATTTATATAAATGCCTGGACCGCAAACAACATCCGGGTAACAGAAAAGAATAAGAAAGAATTGTGGGCCTGGAGAAGCAAACTGCAGCGCCAGTCGATTCTGGATTGTAACAACTTACTTGCGCTGATCGGACTTGCACACCCGCTCTTTCACCTGAAAGGCAAAAGGATAGAATACTGGTCAGAACAGACGCTCAAAGTTAGAAACTATATCAAAAAATGGCGAGAATCTGACGTAGATCGGTATTCATAAATATATGGGACGTAGGCTATCACCTCAGAATGTGTTTTCTCGTTCAGCTAACCGTGGCAACGCTAACAACGTCATGAATGTGAACACCAGTGGCAACGTCAACAACACGAACGCATGGAACTCGAATGTGTATGCCCCGATTGTCTTCCTAAAAGCATTATGGTTATTGCATAGCAATGATCGCCTTGAAGATATAGACAAGGAGCCGAAATCCCTGGCATAAGCCTAAACAATACCGCGGATAATCGAAAGAGACAGCGCGTGACTCACATATGAGCCTGCCAGCGCTGAGAAACTGCGGAATACAAAAGATGAAAGACTATATAACAAGTTATGACAGCTTGTACGAATCCATGATGAAGTGTAAGAAAGGAGTAACCTGGAAGCCCTCTGTTAAATCATTTGTATTGAACGGAGAGGAAAACATACTCCGCATGAAACACCAGCATCAGGATGGAACCTGGAAAAATGGAAAGCCTAAAACAGTTTTGGTTACATATCCAAAACGCCGGGAAGCCTTGAGCATTCCGTTTAAGGATCGCATATATCAAAGGAGTATCAACGACAACTCCCTTTACCCTCAAATGACACGGGGATTTACTTATGCAAACTGCGCCTGCCAGACAGGAAAAGGAACAGATTTTGCAAGGGGATTAGTCAAAAGATACTTATGGAATTATTTCTGTAATTACGGCCTGGACGGATGGATAGTTCAAATTGATATTCACGGATATTATTTGAATATGCGCCACAGTGACGTAGAGAACCAGATCGCAGACAGAACAGACAAAGATACGACAGAAATGTCGTGCGGAGTCTTACGGGATCAGTACGCTGGAGAGACCGGATACAATCCCGGATCGCAAATGGTCCAGATCGCAGGGATCTCTCTTTTAGATCCTGTCGATCATTACATCAAAGAACAGCTGCATGTAGAATATTACATAAGGTATATGGATGATTTCTGGATCCTTGTCCAGACCAAGGAAAAAGCGGAAGAGGTTTATTCCGAGACGATAAAAAAACTCCGGAAATATGGTCTGGAGATAAATGAAAAGAAATCCCATATAACACCGCTTAGAAAAGGATTCATATTCCTGGGTTTCGATTACCGGTTAACAAATACAGGAAAGGTGATTATGACACTAAACTCAGACAGCGTAAAACATGAGAGGAGAACCCTCGTAAGAATGGTACATAAATCTCAGAAAGGGAAGCTGGAAGAGAAGAAAGTAGACGAACATCACAACTCCTGGGAAAACAATGCTGACAAAGGTAATTCGTACAAAATGATGCAAAGAACAAACGAATACTTAGAAAAATTGAGAAAGGGTGAAAATCATGGAAGTAAGAAAAATGTCTCAGACTCCTGCAGAAACAGCGGAGGACGAAAACCTCAAAGCAACCGTGGAAAAGCAGAAAAAAATCATCGAAAACCAGAAAGTAACGATTCAGTATCTGGCAGCAATGACAGATGTTTATATTCCGGAAGAGGAGGAAGAGGAAGATGTACAGAATTTTATTGAAAATGAAGAAAATGTATAACCACGAAGACTGGCTGAAAATGGTAGAACAGGCAAAAGAGCGCGGAAAACTCACAGAAGATGAATATAAAAAGCTCACAGAGGAAGAAACATGAGTATCTTAATGGATGTATTAATGTACTTTGCAGGGACAGCCACCGGAGTATTGATTATTTGCATCCTGCAGTTATGCCGGGAGGACAATGATAAGTGACAAAACTTCAAATCATCTCAAGACTCTGGTCTGTAATTTATGACATAAAGCTGAAAACGAAGTCTCAAGACGAAATCGACAGAGAGTTGGATGTTCTGGAATACGAATGCAGAAAATACGCAGACACAGAAGATATAGGAGATTAGAATAATATGGGAAGAATCAGAGCGGAGCCTAAAAAGCTCTTTTTATTTTGCATAATATAAATGTGAGGAAAGGAAAAATGGAAAACGAACTGATTTCAAGGGCGGAGCATGAGGAGTTTCGCAAAAGAATTGAGGAAGAAGACAACCGACAGAACAGACGGATTGAAATTCTGGAAAACAGTGTTCGGCAGCTCCAGGAATTAGTTGCATCTGTACAGACGCTTGCAAATAACATGGAGAACATGGTGAAAGAGCAGGGACAGCAGAGCGCAAGACTGGAAGCTCTTGAGTCAAGAGACGGGGAAAAGTGGCGGACAGTAACAAGTTACTTATTAACAGCTATATTAGGTATTGCAGTTGGAATTATTGCAAAACAGTTTGGATTATAAGGAGGAGCAAAATGTTTAAAAATTGCGTATTTAAGCCAAGCGTAGACACAGTGAAATGGTGGAAGAAAGCAGGAATCAGAGCTGTAAAGACAATGGCGCAGACTGCAGTGGGCGTGATCGGAGCTGGAAGCGTGATCTCTGCAGTAGACTGGAAGATGGTTGTATCGTCCGCAGTGGTGGCCGGAGTTGTAAGCCTGCTCACAAGCGTTGCAGGAATCCCGGAAGTAGAGGCAGACGAAAACCTGTTTTCTGACGGAACAAAATAATTTTGCACAGCCCGGTATAATGCCGAGCTTTTTCTGGAGGTAAATATGGAAATCAAAGGAATTGATGTTTCCGCCTGGCAGGAAAATATTAACTGGGATACCGTTGCAGATTACGGAATGGGGTTCGCTATTCTCCGGATCACAGAAGCCGGGAACGTTACAGATAATTATTTTGAAAAAAATTATGCAGCGTGCCAGGAACATAACATTCCAACAGGAGTATATAAATACTCTTATGCAATGACAATCCCAGAGATTGAGTCAGAGGCACAGAAAATTATTTCTGTATTAGCTGGACGGAAATTGCAATTTCCAGTCTGGTTAGATCTTGAATGGAACAATCAGAGAGCACTTGGAGCTGAAAGTCTCCACAAAATGACAGAAGCATTTGAAAAGATTATTGTTAATGCAGGGTATAAGTTCGGAATCTATTGCAATGTAGACTGGTACGAAAATGTAATATGCAGCCATTTGAAAAAGTATGAATTTTGGGTAGCACGCTATCCACAAAACGATAATGGAACATTGCAGGAACGCCTGCGCCCAGACTTCGGAGTAGGATGGCAGTACTCCAGTAAAGCAAAGATACCGGGAATTGCTGGAACGGTAGACAGAAACATATTCTACAAAGATTATGCTGTACAGAAAGGAGGAATCAACATGGATAAAGCGATTGAGAAAGTTATAATGGTTGCAAAAAATGAGATTGGATACTTAGAGAAAAAAAGTAACAATCAACTGAACGACAAAACCGCAAATGCAGGATCAGCTAATTACACAAAATATTGGCGCGACGTTTACCCAGGATACCAGGGACAGGCGTGGTGCGCCTGCTTTGTGAGCTGGTGCTTTATGAAAGCGTTCGGATTAGAAAATGCAAAGAAACTTCTCAAACATTGGCCATATGTATACTGCCCGACCTTAGGAAACCTTTTCACAAGGAACGCAAACCCGAAAGTAGGAGATATTGTGATCTTTTACCGCGGAGGAACTTTTACACACACAGGAATCGTTACAGCAGTAATCGGTGACAGATTCTATACGATTGAGGGCAATACGTCGGGAGCATCTGAAATCGTAGCCAATGGTGGAGGAGTATGCGCGAAAAGCTACCTGAACAGCAAGCTCCCTGGAACAAAATTCTGTACACCAGATTACAGTATTGTTAATGGAGAGACAAGCAACACAAAGGAAAATAGTAACACAGTAACAGGAGGTAAATACATGTTTGAACCGGAAACAGTACAGTTAGGAAGCGCAGGAACATCCGTATTGCTTTTGCAGGAAATTCTTGTTGCAAGAGGATTCAAAGGAAGAAACAGCAAAGTTCTTGACCTTGACAGAGAAGCTGGGGACAATACTATTTATGCTCTTAAAGCATACCAGAAATCAAGAAATGGAGCCTTGGAAGTAGATGGAGTATGCGGACCGGCAACATGGAAAGATCTTATTGCTATCTGATTTAATAAAATAGTGTTATAAATTAGTAGTAGTAACTGATGGCAACCCACTGGCAATCTGGACTCCAAAACGAGTCAGGATGTATTGGGACTCTTAAAAGTCACCAGTAAGCGTTTTCATCAAACGATTGTAATGATTACTCACAATGAGGAGATTGCCCAGATGGCTGACAGGATTTTACAGATTGAAGACGGAAAAATTGTTTCAGACAGTGGTTTGG